>Scooby_p2__coassemble_7069_pt1 | contig 3238 bp, 2 predicted proteins | sample Scooby_p2__metabat2_high_PE_019 | metagenome-assembled genome bin Scooby_p2 | reverse complement strand
CATATGATGAGGCGGTCGGCTTTTGTGATGCGTTTCGGCGGTTGGTTGGCTGGAATGAGATTCATTATGCTTTGGGTCAATTTGTTAAACGAAAGGTTCAGGAGAATTATTTTGAGGCAGGAGAAAAGGAAGATGACTTTACGCCTTATCCACCTTGCACAGTCTGCCCTGAATTGCACCCAGAGGATGTGGATGAGAATCTTTTGCGTTTTGTTTGTTATGTCGCTGTGAGTTTTACTGTCTATGGTGCTAGCTACGACACACTAACCACTGATCATTATCTCAGTCTTGTTTCGCAACTTCGACCAGAGATGGAGAAGCATTTAAAAAAGTACGGAAGTGGCAAATTACCCCAAGACATTCAAGCGCGTAAGACGGTCCATTTCAGTGCGACGACGAATGATGCTTTTGCGACGATTCACATTTCGGCTAAGGACGCTACTGAGGCGTGCTTTGCAGAAATCTTAGATTATTTGTGTGAGGTATTGGAGCAGCTAGACTTTCCTCGCAGCTTTTCAGTGGAATATCGTGGCAAGGACAAACGATATCTCCCAATTCCAGGTTTGCCTAAGAAGGGAATCAATCAGCTCTTTGCTTGCGCCGTACAGTATCCAAACTTGCATCCAGTGATTGAGCGGTATGCTCGATTAGCTATGCAAGAGTATGAGTACTACCAAAATATCGCCGAGGAATACTGCGCGATGCCTGGTACCTTTGCTGTGTTTGCATTGGGTTTAGAAGGGCTACAGTGGCGGACACTAGTCTGTGACTATTTGGATTTATGTGATGACGAACATTCCTCTTTGCAGGAGAAGTTCATTCATACATTTTTCAAAAAATATGGATTCACTGTTGAAACAATGCCCGTCTTAGTCCATGGTGTGCAGTCTATGCAGACTATGAATCCAGATAAATCGTTCCGAACGCTGATTGCCAACGAAGCCAGCTTGAATGCGTTGTTGGAGGTTAAGGAGCATTTGGCGGATTACCTGCCGCAAGAATCCGATCGCGACAAAAGATCCTTGGAATTTTTGTGGCAAGAGGTGCTTTGGGGAGTTTGGAGTACGGATTCTCTAAACGGCGGGAAGACGGTTATTAAGAAAGCGCCAGAAGCATTGCGAGCGCGATATCAACAAATTTTCTTGTAAGGATTCAGTATGTACAAAATCGCTTACCTTGGCTGTTGGGAATCTGTCCCAGAGCTTGTCGCTGCTATCTGTGAGCATGACACTTTCAAGTTAGATGCGTTAATTAAAGACGGTCTGGACTAGGATGCTCCTATCCAAATCAGCGAATACATCAAGCTGATGCCATTGGAGATCGCTGTTTTTCGCAATGATGTCTCCATGATTCACTTTCTATTAGAGAAAGGTGCAGATCCGAGTCTAGCCGTTGAGCAACCACTTTTATTAACTGCGACGCGTTGCAGTGGCCCAGAGGTAGTGTCACTCTTTGTTGGACAGGTTGGCGACCTCAGTGTTAAACAGAAAGAGCGGGCTTTTCAGGAAGTGCGCTGGGGAAATCGACCGGAAAACATTTCTGTGTTAGAGAAAGCTGGCATTAGTGTCGCTCAATTTGGGGGTGAGGCATTCCGAGCTGCTGTGTCCGAAGGTAATACAAAACTGGCTCGACTGCTTCTCGAAAAAGGAGCGGATATCAATTACCACAAGCCGGACATGGTGTTTCCATACGCTTCTACACCTGTGACTGAAGCAGCGAGGAATGATGATTTCTCCATGGTCCAGTGGCTCATAGAGCATGGAGCTGACATCACTATTGCTGATAAATACGGCGACCGACCTTACACGGTGGCGGTGCAGAACAAAAATCAGGCGTTGGCCAACTACCTGAAGGCCCAGGAACCAGAGGACTGGCACAACGAGCAGGAAAAGATCCGACAGCTCATGCCCTACAAACTGCCCGCTAAGCTAGTGAAATACTTAAAGACAGGACCACTGCGGTTGGAGTTCCCAGATCGAGAATGGGTGAAGTGGGCGGAGCTCTATTCCTTCATGGATGTGCAGGAGATGACCTGGAAACGGAAAAGGTTGCTCTCTCTCATGGCGGCTATGGACAACTATAGTGACTACTTGTTGCTATGGAGTCCAAGGGATAAAAAGCTCTGTTATCTGGACATCGAACATGAGGAATTCCACCCACTGGCTAAATGGGATGACTTCATTTCAGACCCTGGAAGGTATCTGAACTGTATGATCAAAGGGGAGTTTGAGAAATAGGAAGAGGCCACCCATTCTATTTAAAGCAAGGCGGGAGAGGCTTTATATTTTTAACTTGCTTCATTGAAGTTGAAAATCCTCTTGGAGAGGCAATAAAGGTTATGTGAATGACTTCAGCAGTTATTTTAATTCTTCCAGACATTTTATTGATTACCCTGGGCTTCTTTTTAAGAGCTTTCCTTAAGGGCGGGGTCTTTCATGATGCCTTTTGGAGAAGTACTGAGAAACTTGTTTTCTACGTGCTTTTCCCTCCATTATTATTTTCGTCAGTAGCTAGCTCTCACCTATCAATATCAGAGGCAAGTCAGTATTTAAGCGTTGCTATAACAACCATGATGATGGCTCTTTTGTTCTCTTATCTCATTCGTTATTTAGTTAAAGCAGATGATGTGAGTCATGCATCAGCCTTCCAGTGTGGCTTCCGATTTAATAGCTATATTGGATTTGCTCTTGTGAGTCGACTGTACGGTAATGAAGGATTAGCACTATTGTCGCTATTGATCGCTTTTTGGGTCCCTATCAGTAACACGATTGCTGTTGCCGCATTGGCCACTGCAGTTACAAAATCAGATGGGCAATCGGGATCATCGAAAACCTATACCAGAACTTTAAAAGCTGTCGTGAAGAATCCGCTAATCATCGCAACGAGCGCAGGTCTTCTCGTTAATCTTCTGGGGGTTTCTTTGCCATCTGTACCAATGCAAGTTTGCCAATCATTAGGGAAGGCCTCTTTGGCAATGGGACTGCTTTGTATCGGAGCAGGTATTCGCCTCAATAGTTTTCAATCCAATGGAACTCTTATTTTTGCTAATACTGTCGAGCGCTTAATACTTGTTCCCGCTTTAGCATTTCTGATGTGTTGGTTATTTGAGTTGCCTTTAGCGGCCCAAGGAGCATTAATGGTGTTTGCGATGTTACCGACGGCTCAGTCATGCTTTGTCATGACGGCTTCTATGGGAGGAAATGCACCATTGGTTGCCAATGTCACTACGGCTCATACA
>Scooby_p2__coassemble_5355_pt1 | contig 4153 bp, 7 predicted proteins | sample Scooby_p2__metabat2_high_PE_019 | metagenome-assembled genome bin Scooby_p2 | reverse complement strand
CAAAGAACATACTCACGCACGTTCCAAAAGCCGAGCTGATCACCTTGCTGATAGCTTTCACCTTCAACATCAGGATTCTTAATCTTTTGAATGTCAAAGGAAGCAGTCTCAATCACAATCTTGGTGACTGGCAAAAGCTTGCAAACCGCATCAATACGTGACATATGCGCTTGAATACGATTCTCTACACTTGGAGCAAGCCAACCTTTGTGCTTCGAGTGAACTCGATTATCGAAACGAGGCGCGCGGTAGCGCATATTGCGATGGCGACGACCACGGCGAAAAGCCAAACGATCCGCCATAAGACCAGAGATGTCTTGGCGTAGTTCCACTTCGGATGCAAACACTTCGGCTTTTTCCGTTGTGGCGGAAAGACCGATATGTTTAGATCCTGCGTCCACGCCCAAAGTCACGTCCTGCCTCGTTTCGCCTGTGGCGATACTTAACTGGATCGTAAAAGGCGTTCTACGCTTAACCGTCGCTTTGTTAGCCTTGAGCAAATGTCTCGCTTTCGCAGGCGAACACGGCATCAAAGGCTGACCACGCATATTTAAAACAAAAACTTTCAAAAGTTTTTCCTTAACGGATACCCGCAGGTTCCGTTCAACAACATCAGATAAACCAATGCCGCGTTAACATCCTTCGCCAATGTTGGAATGGGTTTCTAGCCTGCAACACCGCTCCTACCTCTCAGAGCTTTTAATCACAGACCGCAGAGCGTGGAACTAGGATGAACATCCCACGGTGCCTATACATTCCAATCCAACGTAGTTCACCTTCCAAAGAAGATCACTGAGGCTAGTCAATCAGGGCTTTTTCAAGCCTCTGCCTTTAGGCAGGGGTTATTGACTTTCAACACACGCCCAGTTGTTGAGCACGCAGTGCCAAGCATCAAAATCCGTCAGCACTACCTGATCATCCGGCATCTCAAAGTCTATGCAAACGGAAGGCTCGAACGTCCAATGCTCCCTACGGCGTAGATCGACCCGTCCGATCTGACCATTCGTTTTATACCAAGCCCATACTGGCCAACAAACCCCTGGCGGCCTCGGCCCGATCCTTTGCTCCATCTCCTCAACAAGCCAGGCATAAGCCTGTCTGAAGTCCTCTAGCATCCAGATTTTGTTTTCATCCGCCCGATAGACTCCTGTGCTTTGTAATACCTGCCACACAGAGATCGGCTGAATTGTCGATAACCGCACGCTGTTCTCCATTTTCTGTTCGTTAAGTCCGTGTCCACTGCCGAAGGACAGCACGTCTGACTACCCAGTGAAAAAATCCCGATTGGGAAACCAACCGGGATGTGTCAGACAGAAGCTCTCGAACCTGTCTTTATTTCTTGACGGCATCCTTAAAGGCGGCGCCAGGAACAAATTTCGGCAAACGCGTTGCCGGGATCGTGATTTCTTCGTTTGTTGAAGGATTGCGACCCTTACGAGCAGCGCGCTCAACAGCTTTGAACGTACCAAAGCCGATCAATTGGAAACCTTCACCCTTAGCCACAGCCATAGTGATGGCATCAAAAATGGAATCAATCGCACGAGCTGCTTGAGCCTTAGAAAGCTCATTTTCTTCAGCAACGATAGCAATCAAATCTTGTTTATTCATTTTGCTTTTTCCTTTTATTGCAATGGCGTAACACCACTCTTTGAGTGTACGTGTATTTAAGGTGCTTTTCTATGCTTAAAGCCCGATTTTATTGGGGTTGAATGGTATTTTTTAAGAAAGTTTGACGAAAGTTGAAAAAAATATCTGATTTAAAAGAAAATCCTTATTTTTCAAAATGTTCTATTGTGAAAAGTTCAATATTGTCTTAGAATCGTGCCTCCGAATTTTTGCGAGCATGAAATGTTGAGACCCATTCAAGAAAATCCGTTAAATAAGTCCGAGTTGATTGACAAAATCGCTCGCCAAGTACCCGATGTCCCTTTCAGTCATACAGATAGGGCTATCAATTTAATTTTGAAGAGTTTCACGGAAGCGCTTGTTGAAGACCAACGTATCGAAGTTCGTGGTTTTGGTTCTTTGACAACGAAGATGATAGATTCTCGCATTGGTCGTAATCCAAAATCGGGTGTTGCAGTTAGAGTCCCAGCTAAACGGAGGGTTGTATTTAAACCATCCAAAGAAATGCTGTGGGAACATAAATAGTGATATTTATCCTTAACAAGGGAGGCTCAAAGCCTCCTTTTTTTATCTCAACTTGAATACGCATTGCAAATCAAGATAAAAACGTTATACAATCAAAACAAGATGAGTTTTTAGCTAATTTTTGGGGAGAGTGCGATGACAGGAAAGTTCTATTTACAGGCCAAGGTTCATGGCTCCAAGCGTTTTGTGAGCATTGCGGTTTTCCGCGCAAAGAGCCATCGGCCCGAATACCGTTTGCAACGAAGCAAAGCGTGGACGAGCTTTTTCAATCAAGCACTTGAAGCAGAATGTGTCAAAGCAAAACTCGAACAAGCTTATCCGTCCGTGGCTTTTAAAGTTAACAAAGACAAAGGCTTTGGGTCTTCGGGATTTGACTACCAATAAGGTGCTGTAATGGCGACAAACAAGAAAAAAGTAAGTCTCAAAATTATGGGTGTACACGACGATAATTGGGGCGGTGTGCGCAAGGGCGCTGGTCGTCCGTCAGAAGATGGTCAAATGAAGGACGAGCAAATTGTTGCACGAGTTTCTTCGGAACTAAAAAAAATCTACGTGGCCAGAGGGGGTAGTCGGTGGTTGCGTTCGGCTTTAACGACTGAAATTGACCCTGTTGAACCCTCTCACAGTGAGATGCCTTTTGTCGTTAATAGTGGTTTTGCAGGTGTTCCGTTTTTTGACTACTCCATTCAAGCCGGGTTTACAGAGCCTTCGGAAAGTGATGCTTCGCGGACGTTGGACTTCAACGAATTCCTCATTCGTGATGAGAAGCAAACGATTGTTCTTCGTGTTTCAGGTCAGTCAATGATTGAGGCGGGGATTGACGATGGAGATTTGGTGGTCGTTGATCGAGGCCGTACAGCTAGCAACGGCGATATTGTGGTGATGCAAATTGATAACGAGTACACCATTAAGCGACTAATAAAGAAAGGCTCTGAGATGTATCTCAAGGCTGAGAACCATTCAGGTCAATATTCAGACATCTACCCTGAAGAAGGCCAAGAATGGAAGGTATTCGGGGTGGTGAGTTTCACTATTAAATCCATGCACTAGTTTTCCAAGGAGAAATGAATGGAGTCGGAAATCGTTTTAATTGTTGAAGCGGGTTTTGTTGCTTTAGCTGTAATGCTCTTTGTGTTTGAGATTGTGGTGTATTTCGGTGAAATAACGTTTCGTGGCAAGCCGTTTGAAGGTTTGAGCAGTAAGGATAAAAAATGATGAAAGTAAAAGACATTCGTTGGCGAAATAGCAAAATGCGCAGAAAGTTTACCGGTAAGCTCAAACTCGTTCCGCGGTTAGGCGTTATCAATGGCGAAGAAGATATCCAAGTATGGGAAGATCGAGCAAGCCAATTTGCTTTAAGAAGGTTTTTTCGAAGTCGTGCAATGAATCGTTTTCGCATTGGTCGAGCCAATGATGATGCATTAGCCCCCGATATTCCCAAAGGCGCATGGTTGGGTGCCGATGCCAATGTTAGTGCCTATCAAGGAAAGGCGTATTACCTGACGAAACAGTTGCCACAACATCGAAAAGAAGGGACAAAATGCCAAGTTAACATTGTTCGTATTGAGAAAAATGAAAGTGGCTACATTTATTACTTCGACAAAAATGATCCGATTCAGTTAAAGAATCTCGACGAAGTGGTGATTCTTGGTCGAATTGAAGCAATTTGTGAAAATGATGGCTTCTGTCCAAAAGCGAGAGTTTTATGAGTATTAAAGAAAATATAAAAGCGTTGGAGTTCACGGTTGGAGACGAAACAACGCTAGAGCAGCTTCTTTGGCTCTATCGAGATTTTTTCCAAGAACAATTTCCTGTAAAGCTGTGTAGCTCTTTGGAGGAAGATGAGCTCAAACAAGTAATTGCTGATTGCATAGTTTCCCAACAGCAATATCAGGCCGATGTTGCTTGTTTTGGTAATTAATGGAAGAGGTAACATTTCATACAACCTGTTAGCGGTCAGCGACTTTGAGACTCTATTCGGTCAGCGATTTTGAGACTCTAA
>Scooby_p2__coassemble_4825_pt1 | contig 4545 bp, 4 predicted proteins | sample Scooby_p2__metabat2_high_PE_019 | metagenome-assembled genome bin Scooby_p2 | reverse complement strand
CCTTCGGGTGGCTTTTTTTGAGGATAGCTAATTGACTGCTTTTTCCCGTCTAAGCCAATTTTTTAGTGTTGCGACGGGAACTCCTGTAATGCGCATGATGTCAGTCCAACTCATACCATCATTGCGAAGAGCGATGGCTTTATCATGAATCTCTTTTGGATAGCGACGAGTGGTATTAGTATCAGAAAGTAATGACTCGAAGGCTCCTTTACCAGCTCGAAAGCGACGAAACCAATCCCTTACTGTACTTTCATTTAAGTTCAGAGTTTTGGCGGCTAATCTATAACCTTTTCCCTCTAAGAAAAGATTGTAGGCACGGCGACGGGTTTGAAAATCGTTTTTCACAGATCATTCTTTCTATTCAAACCTGTTATGTTATCTCTCGAGTTTTTTAATGCAAATTTCAACTAGTGGAATTGAATTATTTTTAATAATAAAAACGCTGTCTGAATTGGGACAGCGTTTTTTATTGGTGTCTGAAAGAAGTTAATTCATTTCATTGAGTAGGGCCATTGCAGCATCCAACTCTTCTTGGATCTTTTCCTGAGCATCTAACGCTTCGGCTAGATCTTGCTTAGCCTGATCAATTAAGTGTTGATCGAGGGCTTTCTGGTCGGCAATGGCCTTTTCAACAATAGGACGAATGATAGGCCAAAGGGCTTGAGAAACTGTGTCTTGAGAAGCCATGAAAGCCTCATATTCCTTCTTCGTTTGGCTAGCGCGTCGTTCAAGGATCTCGGCTTCCCATGCGTCACGGCCAAACTTAACGGTTTTGGTAGAAACATTGGTTAGGCCCATGTCTGCCATAATCTTACGAAGCGATCCCGCGGCTTTCACGTCCTCGCCATATGTGTGTTTAAGCCATTCGGTAATTTTGTCTGCTGCAGCCATGATCATCTCCTGTTTAAGATTCATTGCATTATACGAAATATGTGGAAACTATGTTTTCTTTCACAGAAGGACGAGTAAGGATTCGAATGGTTCGACACCTCGCTATCCATCCCCGTGCGTTGCACGGGGAAGTTCGTAGTCTATGTTAAAAGCCGATTGTTCTATGTTGACAGACCGATTTAACATTACATTCACGTTGTAAGGCCTTAAGTAACTCGTTGGGTGACGACACTTTACAAAAGCGAGATTGTCTCAGTACAACTGCAAAGTCTCCGGGTGTAAGTACTGTCAAACGTGCAACTTCCCTTTGAAGAGCTTCGGTAATTGGTTGTTCGGGGAACAAAACTTCACAATGCTTTTGAAAAAGTTTCCAAGCATTTTCAGTCGTTAAGTAATCGAATTGGATTTTCAAGTCAAATCGCCGTAAGCAAGCATCATCCATCGAATCCAAATGGTTAGTTGTGGCAATGAAAATACCTTCAAATCTTTCGATTTGTGTGAGCATTTCATTGACTTGTGTCACTTCCCAACTGTGATGAGCATGTGTTCGGTTTTGTAAAAAACTATCTGCCTCGTCAATGAGAAGAATGGCATTTTCTCGATGAGCTTCTGAAAATGCTTTAGAAATATTAGCCTCTGTTCCGCCGACGAAACAATTCAATAGATCACTGCCACGCTTAGTTATGACTTTTTTATTTAAAACTTCTCCTAAATGCTTTGCCCATGCCGTTTTTCCAGTACCCGGAACGCCGTAGAGACAAAGACGGGCAGTTGTTTGATTTTTTAAGCCATCCACAATGGCTTCGAGATTAGCGTCAGCCGTGCAATAGCGTGGGTCGTACACTTGATGGTTATCATGACGAACCTTCATTTTGACGGGTGGGAGATGCATTGATCTAAGTGTTTCATTGATATGCAACTCAAAAGCTTTGTCATAGCCAAATAATTCAGTATTTATGTCGTCTAAGACCCTCGTCGTTCTGGAGATGAGGGCTGGAGCGATGTCGTTGCGCTCTGATAAACATTTAACTGAAGAAGGTGACAGCTTTCCTAATGATTTTTCCGCAATAATTTTTGCTCTTTGTTGTTGTGGGGGAACCTCAACATTTAACGTAAAGTCAAAGCGACGTAAATAGGCCGGGTCAATGGAGTCAATGTCATTTGTAATCCAAATAATTGGGGTTTTATTTGTTTCCAACAATTGATTCGTCATGCCTTTGAAACATTGTTTTTCGCCATATTCAGTTTTAGTCAATTTATCGAAATAATCTTGAGCTTCATCGAAAATAATGGCGCTATTTGTTTGTGTTTTAACCTGGGCTAAATTTTTGACTAACCAGTCTGTGCGATCGGAAATTGGATCCCCATCTTCATCGACAACTGGAATCTCATACACGTTTGCGCAATAACTCTTTGAAATGATTCGACTTAGTTCGGATTTTCCTGTTCCAGGTGGGCCGTATAACAAATAGTTAACTCCGACTTTGCCTTCTTTCACTGACTTTTCCCAATAGTTGAGCATTAGTGATAATTTTGGTTCTAGATAATCAAAGTCCTCAGTCTTTAATGTTGGTGTAGGACTCATAGTCAAAGGTGTGGCTAACAAGCTCTCTAAAGTCTGATTACCAGCAAAAAGACGTTCATTTTGTTGACCACAGAATGTAAGACAATCTGCGAAATCACATTCCTCATAATCATCCGGAAATTCCATTTGAATAATCTTGATTTGATTAAGTTTACCGGTTGGTGACAATGCCTTATACAATTCTTCATAGGTGCACGTTGTCATCGTCGATAAACAATCGGCAAGGATTGATCGAGGACTTCTATGATCATGATTTTGCACATATAGATAATTAAGAACAGTACAAAAATGAACTCTGTAACGATGCATATAGGCGGTGAAGACAATAACAAACAATTCAGCATCGTTTAATTCGAAACTACTCTTAAGCAAATTAAGATTGTGTTTTAGATTATTCGGAAGACTAATGTCAGCATTTTGAAGACTCTTGTATTTTTCGAGCAATAATTCTCTGACTATGTTCAGATCGGCATTTGATCGTTTACAAGCAGTAATTAATTCTCTAGGAGTCAATTTGTCGAGTTCTGGTATATCTAAAATTCTCGACCAATCAAAACGTCGATAATGCAAGGGAATAGAGTCAAAATCTTTATTGATGAATTTCCAAACGTCTTCATACAAAAGTACAGATAAAAAAATGAGTTGGTATAAGCTGTGGTCGCTCTTGGGATCGTTGCTTTCAGATTGATCTTTCAATTTAAATTTAAACATAGTACGTCTCCTTGTCGAAGAAAAGTCTATGTCAATTAACTTCATTATATGAAGTATAAATGGTACAATTTATAGCTGAAGTGTCGATTGCGTCATAAAATGAAGTTGTTGAGTAAAATATCAATGAGTTTCTTATTAAAGGTTCACCATGGCACGCACGACATCCGGTTTACAACAAGCTCTTGTTATTGTGGAAATCATTCAGAGAATTCCAAGGTATCGCTGGATTACGACGAAAGAACTTCTTCAATCACTGCATGACGCAGATATTGAAATCGAAGAGTTGACATTGCAACGAACGCTTAAGCAACTCTATGAATCCGGAACTTTGCCAATCGAACGTAACGATTTAAGTAAGCCGTACGGCTATCGAATGAGATCCGAATCATCACCTTTGACTTTTATGAAGTTGTCCCCTCATGAGGCTTTGTGCATGCGCTTGATGGAAGAGAATTTGAAGTATCAAATGCCAACTCGTGTGGTTAAGTCAATGGAGCCTTTATTTGAAGGTGCTCGGCAGTCATTACACAAAGATAAGCAAAAATCTTCAAAAGATAGTCGTTGGCTCAGTAAGGTTGCGGTGGTCAGTGATACCTTGCCACGTATTCCTCCTGCAATTAAACCTCGAATTTTTGAGTCGGTGTCAGATGCCTTATATGAAGAAAAACAACTCAAGATTAGTTACAGAAATGTAGAGGGGAAAGTTTCACAGGCTGTCGTGCACCCATTGGGTTTGGTTCAACAAGACTGCCGACTTTATTTGGTTTGTCGTTTTGATGGGTATGACAATATCCGACATATTTCATTGAGCCGCATGAGTGAAGCTATTAAGTTAGAAATGCCACTCATTGAAACAAACGATTTTAGACTGAGCGACTATATTAAAAAACGTCACTTTAATTATTCGGGTGATCAAATTAATCTGATTTGTCTTACAGTTGATTTTAAGGCAGAGTGGTTTTTTAGGCATCTGGACGAGGTTAAACTTTCAGCCGATCAAAAGCTCAGTCAACTTGGAAATGAGCTTTATCGATTGGAGGTCAATTTGCCCGATAGTATATTGTTAGAACACTGGCTTGCCATGTACAAGGAAGATGCAAAGATTGTAAGTGTTCAGAAGAGTTTGTTAGAAAACTAATAACTGGGAAAGAAAAAATCCTGACCGGGGTAAGTCAATCGTGATTGCTAAATAAGGTTCCCAGTTTCTGTTTTTCACGAAAATAGACCACTCCTTTTCATAGAGATTTAGGCGCGGAAACCTCTGTCTTCAGACAGGGGAGGAAGCGCCGTTCTCCTTTCTTATTTCGGTTAAAAAGGTTCTTCTTTTTTCGAGAAGCATTAGTTTCTTGGCATGGATA
>Scooby_p2__coassemble_2896_pt1 | contig 7061 bp, 6 predicted proteins | sample Scooby_p2__metabat2_high_PE_019 | metagenome-assembled genome bin Scooby_p2 | reverse complement strand
AAGCTCTGAGAGGTAGGAGCGGTGTTGCAGACAAGAAACCCATTCCAACATTGGCAAAGGATGTTAACTGGTTTTAGACCGTGTAAGCGGAACCTGTGGGTATCCGCAAACCCCTTCTCTAAAAGAGAAGAACCTTTTTAACCGAATTGAGAATGGAGAACAGCGCTTCCTCCCCTGTCTAAAGACAGAGGTTTCCGCGCCTAAATATCTATGAAGAAATTAGTTCGCACGAGCCTCATTCTGGCGATGCCCGTTGTTTTATCGGCTTGCTCCGTTTTAGGCGTAGATTTCAGCAAGGATAAGATACAGTACGAAACGAGCGCATCTCGTGCTCCGTTGGAAGTGCCGCCTGATTTGACACAAGTGCCCACTTCCGACCGTTACGCAGTTCCGTCTCGTCCTCAAACAGTCTTGGCTAGCCAACAAGCAGAAGTTACGCAAAATACGAATGTTGTTCAGAATGCTTCGACAGTTTTGCCAGAGGGAGAAATCGCGAAAGTGGTGCGTGAGGGCAATAGTCGTTGGATTCATGTGAACTTAACGCCAGAACAAGCATGGCCAATTGTTCAGGATTTTTGGAACACCATTGGTTTGAGTTTGGCACGCCAAGATGCTGCAACTGGTGTCATGGAAACTAATTGGGCAGAAAACAGAGCAAAGTTACCACAAGATATTATTCGTGCCTCTTTAGGTAAGGTTATCGATTTGGTTTACTCTACTGGCGAGCGTGACCAATATCGTGCCCGTATGGAACGATCTGCAAAAGGCGGCACCGACATCTTTATTACTCATCGTTCTATGGTCGAAGTTGTAAAGAGTATTGGTGGCGATAACGAAACCACGGTTTGGCAACCAGGTCCGAATGATCCGGAACTTGAAGCTGAATTGATGACTCGAATGGCTCAACGCATTAATATGGAGTTCGATCCAAAGGCTAAGGCTCAACCTAAGGAAGAACGTGAAAAGGCAGTAGAAGAGTTAACTCGCTATCAGCCGGTTGAGACAGTTTCTGAATTGGAGCAAAACGCTGAAGGTGTCGTCACGAGTCTTTTCGTTAAGGAAGGCTTTGAACGCGCATGGCGTCGAGTTGCCTTGGCTATCGATCGCATGGGCTTTACAGTTGAAGATCGCGATCGTTCTCGTGGTTTCTTCTTGGTTCGCTACTTGGATGAAGAGTACGAAGAGAAAAAGCGTGATGAACAAGGGTTCTGGAGTAATGCCTTTGGCCGTAGTAAGCCAGTGGATGCTCCGCAATACGTTATCTATTTGCAAAAGCTTTCTGATACAGAAACGCGAGTGCATGTGTTAGGACCTGATGGTAAGCCTGATACTACGGGTGTAGCTCCGAAGATTTTGACGCTTTTGAGTGAACAAACAAAGTAATTGCTTTACTTTCTAGTCAAAAAGAGCGCTCGGTTGGGCGCTCTTTTTGGTAAAGGTTTCATATGTTGAAGTTATTTTTTTCTTTTCATGGTCGATTAGCTCGTAGTCGTTACTGGCTTGTGATGTTGACCTGGTTAATGATTCGTATCGGTATTCCTTATTTATGGTTTTGGTACGATAGTTATAGTTTGACAAGCGTTGGCATTGAGGATGTGACTGCTAACCCTGATTTATGGGAAGAAACCTCTCAAATTTATTTCGTCTTAACGCTGATTTCTGCGGTCTCTATGATTTCAGCCTCAGTACGTCGCTTGCATGATATTAGTGCTAATGGGTTATGGGCATTGATGCATTTTGTACCAGGGCTAGAGTTTTTATTTATTTTGATTATCGGCTCGATTTCTTCAACTCGAGGAACCAATGAGTATGGGTTAAATCCCCATGGTGAGAATAATTTTTATATTCCTGGCGCAAATGAAGAGATGCGTGTTCGAGAATTACAAATTTTGTCTCAGCTTTTTGAAAAGGGGCAACTAACGCAAGAAGAGTTTCAAAAGGCAAAGGCTAAGCTTTTAAAAGGTTAAAAATGAAGATTGAAAAAGACACTTTAGTGACAATTTCTGTGCAAATGTATGACTTGCAAAAGCAATTATTGGAAACGGCTGATGAATTAGCTTACTGGCACGGTCATGGTGATATTTTTCCTGTCATTGAGCATGCATTAGAAGGGAAAAAACCGGGGGATAAAGTCAGTGTTACTTTAGAGCCCGAAGAAGCTTTTGGCGACTACGATGAATCTGCTCTCATTATTCGCCCAGAGACTGATTTTGAGGAAGGGGTAGAGGTTGGTTTGCAATACACGGAAATTCGTGGGGAGACCTTAGATCGTATTTATCGAGTCACTGATATTGCTGAAGGTGTTGTTGTGTTGGATGGTAATCATCCTTTAGCTGGCTTAGGTCTTCGCTTTGAGATTTGTGTTAAAGATGTTGCACCTGCAAAGGCGGAAATGGCCAACAATGAGGATGTTGTAGTGCCGAGTTTCCTACAGGTCACAGATAAGAAAGTCGATGTTTTTGATATCGATGAGGAAGAGCAAACCGCAACTCGTCATTAATTTTTGAAAAATGGCTCAAAATTTCGAGCCATTTTTTTCTCACAATTGAGTTGGAATTAGATATTATCAAGCGCAATTTTTGCCTTGTCCTTTAATTCATAAAGCAAATCCAAGGCTTGGCGTGGTGTTAGTTGATCAACATCTAACTGTTCAAGTTCTTCGCAAAGTGCAACACTGGCAGATGGTTCTTCTGTTGCAGGGGTAGAGGCAGTTAGCACCGGATTGCTAGCGAATAAATCTAGTTGTTCATTTGTGTGGGAACGCGCTTCAAGCTCTTGGAGCATGGAACGAGCACGTCGGATAACCGTATTCGGAACACCTGCTAATTGGGCCACAGCAATCCCATAGCTTTGATTGGCAGGTCCCTCTTTGACTTCATGCAAAAAGACAATTCGAGATTTATTTTCAACGGCTGCTACATGAACATTAGCAACTTCAGGGGCCGTATTAGCCAGTTGTGTGAGTTCAAAATAGTGCGTAGCAAAAAGTGTAAAGCTCTTTTTGACAAGAGCCAATTCATGGGCAATCGCTCCTGCGAGACTCAAACCATCAAATGTAGAGGTACCACGGCCAATTTCATCCATTAGCACAAGACTTTGATCGGTTGCCTGATGCAAAATGGCGGCAGCTTCCGTCATTTCTACCATGAAGGTAGAGCGACCACGAGCTAAGTCGTCACTTGCTCCGATACGAGTCAAAATGCGATCAACAGGGCCTATTTTTGCACTGGTTGCAGGAACGAAGCTACCAATATGCGTTAAAAGTACGATAAGTGCCACAGAACGCATATAGGTTGACTTACCGCCCATATTGGGCCCCGTAATGACTAATAAACGGCGTCCAGGAACTAATACACAATCATTAGGGGTATATGTTTCAATGGCGTCCTCAACCACAGGGTGTCTTGCCCCTTGGATTTCAATACCAGGCACTTTGTCTAATTCTGGTTTAACCCAATTGGCCTTCATTGCGTGAGTAGCCAGTGCCATGAGCACATCAATTTCACCGACTGCAATAGCGGCTTTTTGTAAATCACGAATATAGTGATCAGCAAACTCTAACAGTTCGTTATAGAGTTCTTTTTGTAACTCCATGGAACGCTCTTGAGCTGAAATGGCCTTATCTTCATAAGCCTTTAGCTCAGGCGTGATATAGCGTTCTGTATTTTTGAGTGTTTGCTTTCGATGGTAGTGAACAGGTACTTGATCTGCTTGACCACGAGAGACTTCAATAAAATAGCCTTGTACGCGATTGTATTGAACACGTAGATTCGTAATACCAGTTGCTTCTCGCTCTCTTGCCTCAAATTGAACTAGGAAGTCACCTGCGTTATCTCTTAATTGACGCAAGCTCATAAGTTCTTCGTTATAGGTGCTGGCAATGACATCACCATCACGCAAGAGAGTCGCAGGTTCAGGCAACAGCGCAGCTTCTAGCTTTTGATAAAGTGCAGGATCAATAACTAAGTTCGAGAGCCGCTCTTGTAAAAACTCATCTTCAATACATCTTGCTTGCGTCACAATTTCGGCCAAATGTGGCATGGCATCTCGTAATGCCGCCAATTCTTTTGGACGAATGCTTTTTAGTGCAATGCGTGTAGCTAAACGCTCTAAATCAGGCAGTGTCTTAAAGTGTTCTTTTAGAGCAATGAGGATATCTTCGTTTTCCGTCAGTGCACCCAATGCATTGTGGCGTTTGGCAATTTCATTGAAATCGCGCAATGGATTATGGAGCCATTGATGCAAGGTACGACTGCCCATACCCGTTTTGCAATGATCTAATAGTGAAAATAAGGTGGGACCGTCATCACCTCTAAGTGTTTCAGTAAGCTCTAAATTGCGACGACTTGCAGGGTCAATGCCTACAAAACGACTTTGAACTTCGAAAACAGGAGGTAAAAGATGAGGGATCGCTTCACATTGGGTTGTTTCAGCGTATCCTAAAAGTGCGCCAGCGGCACTAACGGCTTCAGGAACCTCGTCCAATCCCCAAGCAGTGAGGGTTTGAACTTGGAATTGATGCTTGAGTTTTGCCTCACCATGATCTGGGCTAAAGTGCCAGTTAGGTAATGGTGTCAGCGTGATATTGAGTTGTTCGGATTGCAACGACTCTTTTAAGTCCTCTGGTACCAGAATTTCACTAGGGCCAATGCGATAGATTTCGCTTGTCAACTCTTCACGTGTAGTGAGGGCTGTATGAAATTGTCCATTACTTAAGACAAGCCAAGCCAACCCCAATCGATTGCTTCTGCCTTTACCTGGAGCAATTGCAAGTAACGCCGCATTTTGTTTTTGCGGTAAAAGCTCGTTTTCTGTCAAAGTTCCAGGTGTGACAATACGCGCGAGCTCCCGCTCTAACGGTCCTTTGCTTGGGTCTCCAATTTGTTCGCAAATGGCAACAGATACCCCCAAACGAACCAATCGTGAGAGGTATTGTTCTAGCGTTTTTTCTGGAACGCCAGCCATAGGGATCGGGTTGCCTGAGGCATCCGTGCCACGCGCTGTTAGTGTGATACCTAATAAGCGATTAGCACGGATTGCATCGTCAAAAAACGTTTCGTAAAAGTCTCCCATCCGATAAAGCAATAAGGCTTCTGGATGTTGGGCTTTAATTTCTAAGAAACGTCGGATGGCAGGGGTATGCCCTGCTAAGGGATCGTTTTCAGTATTGACGTTTTTAACTTTGCTCATGCCTAGACTTTCAGATAAAGAGGCCCGATAGAATTATTTGCGAATGTCAGGATAGTTCTTGTTAACAACAGGCAACAATTGACCAAAGACCTTCGGCGTGCCAGCGACAATTTGACCAGTGGCAAGGTAGTTACCTTCGCCAGTGAAGTCCGTAACCAAACCGCCAGCTTCCAAGACCAACAAAGAGCCTGCAGCAATATCCCAGGGTTTTAAATTGGGTTCATAGAAAGCGTCTAAACGACCAGCAGCCACATAGGCCAAGTCAAGAGCGGCAGAACCGGCACGACGCAAGCCACTTGTTTTGGGAGCAAGTTCGCGGAAAACCTTCAAGAAACCATCGACATCATCATTGCGACGGAACGGGAAACCCGTGCCAACCAATGCGTCTGCTAATGCAATACGCTTGCTCACACGAATACGACGACCATTTAAGAAGGCACCAACACCGCGAGAAGCTGTGAAGATTTCGTTGCGAGTAGGATCAGCGACTACAGCTTCAATGACTTCACCATCACGCTTTAAAGCGATGGAGACAGCGTATTGCGGGAAACCATGGATGAAATTGGTCGTACCGTCCAAAGGATCAATAACCCATTGATATTGGCTGTTTTCAGGTCCCGTTAAACCGGTTTCTTCAGCCAAAATTTGGTGCTTAGGGAAAGCTTCACGCAAGATTTCAATGATCGTGCGTTCGCAAGCCATGTCAATTTCGCTCACATAGTCAGAGTGGGATTTTTTGTGAACTTCGAGTGAAGAAAGATTTTCTTCGGCACGGGAGATAATCGTGCAGGCAGCTCGTGCTGCTTTCACAGCGATGTTAAGCATCGGAGAACTCATATTCGGGCCTTCCTTTTAAGAAAAATAAGGTATCTTGTTCTAAAATCTATAACCTGCCAATTTTAACATATGCCGCGGAATTCCCTGTGCGAGGGTGCGGGGATGGATAGCAGTCGACCGAACGCTAGTTGGATCGCTGATTTTTGATGTATTGTTCGATGATTGTAGTTGTAGGTCCATCTCCCACAGAAATGACGCAGTAACTTTTCGTCCAGAAGCGCTTGCTCCAGAGTAAGTGATGAATCTCACATCAAACTCTTGACGCACTTTTAGCGATGAAGTTGCTTTGAGCTTTCTGATGAGGTCTGAGAGGCAAAGTTTTGATGGGTATGAAATCAGTAGATGAACTTGTTCTCTTTCTCCTGGGCATTCTAGAAGTTGTGCTTGTTCACTTTGGTAGACTTTTGAAAAAATTTCGATTAGTCTTTGTAAAATTTTTGAAGAAATCGCCTTACGGCGATAAGCTACCACAAAGATCAAGTGAGCCTTGAGAGTGTAAACACTGTGGGCACCAGTTGAAAATTGCATATGAATCAAAGAGTCGAGCGACACGTTATTCGAAAAAGCGATCCGAATTGGCAAGCTTGCCACAAGCTATGCTCTTTGTCGCGAAAGGTCGGTAATTGTGCTGTCTATTTTCCTGCAAGCGAATCAAGCGTGGGTTATATCGTTCGGCTAAGGGTCGGTTGATCAATGCGGACATCAATGCCGCGGCTAATATCGGTCGAAAAGAACTCGGGGATGAGTGGCTGAAACAGTTACTCGAACTCGATGGGGGCGTCTTAGTGGACACGCCCGCCGTTGTACGAAATCTGCACGCAGGTGCTGGTAAGCGTCAATGGCTAGAATTAGGAACATGTTCCCAAGAAACCGCGTACGTAAGTGCGCGGTAGTTCATTGATTTCTCGCTTCTTTTGAGACTTAAACAAAAGTCATGATCGCAATGATCCTTTTGTGTTGGTCGTTGCCCGTGTGTTAGCTAGTAAAAAATTCTAAAATTACATTATCTAATTAGAAAAAGAAGTATAATAAGA
>Scooby_p2__coassemble_2646_pt1 | contig 7583 bp, 6 predicted proteins | sample Scooby_p2__metabat2_high_PE_019 | metagenome-assembled genome bin Scooby_p2 | reverse complement strand
CAATCGGTCGGCGCCGTATGGGGACGTTATTACAGAAAGAGTTCGGTATTGATGTGGGAGAAGGCCAGATCCATCGCGTGATGAAAACGCACCATCTGTCGGCTCAAATTCGTCAAATGAAGAAAACCAAACCCCACGCAGGAAAAGCCTATCAAGGATCATAGATAGCATCTATTCTTCATTGTTATATTGCTTTGTTTTATTACTTTTTTAGTACGGGTTACTCAGAGCTTGAAATAAAACATGTACAAATGATTAAATGGACAAAAAATCATATGTTATTATGTACATTTCTAAATTATGATTAATCAATAAGTTAGCAAGGAATCTGATAAATAAGATATCCATATGTTGATATGTACATATGTGATATTGTTGAAGTGAGCATCTTTTAGTACTTAGAAATATCTTGGATACATAGCTAGGTTCATATCAAATGATTCTATTAGAGTTCTTTGAGAATAAGAACGTCTCAATAAAATATTCTTTTTGTAAAGCATCAGCCTATTTTTTAGCAAAAGCACAAATATTAATTTGTGATATTCAGTGAATCAATAAATAATCAAATGATAAAATGTACATATGTGTGAATAAGAAAATATGTAAAACAGTAAAAACACAAAGGGTAAAATGATTAATGAAGTGTTAAACCTATCACATTGAAAAATAAGGTGTTATTTTGTAAGAAATAGGTTTAAATTCATATTGTTCATATGATAAAATCTTTGTAAACACAAATGTACATTTGTTGTATGAAAGGTAATTTATGAAAGTCATCAGTGTTTTAAATCAAAAGGGCGGAGTTGGGAAAACAACGATTTCTGCCAATTTAGCATCTGCTATAGCCAAAAAAGGTAAATCTGTTTTGTTAGTTGATGCTGATCCTCAAGGCTCTGCATTAGATTGGTTTGCTAGCCGCTCTGATGAGTTGGCTCCCATGTTCCCAGTTGTTGGATGTGCTAAGCCTAATTTACATAAAACAATTCCTGATTTAGGAAAAGGGCGAGATATTGTAGTTATTGACGGCGCTCCTCGTGTAACCGATCTGGCACGTGCCGCTATTATGGCTAGTGATTTGGTCTTAATTCCTGTTCAGCCAAGTCCTTATGATGTCTGGGCTGCAGAAGAAGTTGTTAAGCTGATTAAAGAGGCACAAATTTATCGCCCTGAAATTCAGGCCGCTTTTGTCATTAATCGTAAGATTGCCAAAACCGCTATTGGCCGAGATATTGTTGATGCTTTAGATGGCTTCGAGTTACCTGTTTTGGACTCAACTTTATCTCAACGCGTTGTTTATGCGGAATCTGCGGCCGCTGGTTTAGCTGTCTTCGAACAAGATTCGAAGAGTTACGCTGCTCGCGAGGTAAATCGTTTGGCTAAAGAAGTCTTGCTTATGTTAGGAGAGTAATTATGGCGGGAAAAAAAGTTTTATTTGCGAAACCGCGTCAAGCGAGTGCAGAAGATTTGGCCAAAATGGATGAATGGGTCAGTTTAGGTGCTGAAGAACATCATGTTGAAACCGCACCTGTTACTCCTGTTTTGAAAACACCGCCACAACGCATAAGAATGAAGAGATTATCGATGGATTTGCCAGAGGAAATGCATAAGGACCTGATGCGCTATTGTATTGAACATGGAACAAAAGCCTCGATTCTTGTTAGAGAGCTGTTACAGAAGAAAATTTATAGATAACACATAACTACATCTGAACAAATGTACATTAATGTATTTGACCAAATTGTTAATTGTGCTAATGTAAAGTTATAGTGTCTTGAAAACAAAGAGATTAATCTTTAATAGCTGGTGATTTATCACCAGCTATATTTTTATATAAATGTTGTTAAGTAAAAATTGAAAAATAAGTTAATGTATCTATGTGAGAATGTACATTTGAGTGATTGTTACTGATCGATGCTTTTGTCAAAGTTATAGTTATTTATTACTCTTTGATATTAAATAACTGAATATTATTTTTGTTGGCTTAGCGCTTCTTACGAAACACGTGTAGTAATAGAACTAACGGTGTCCTTGCAACCGAACAAGTCCGCGATTATAAAGACTGAATTTCTTTGCGGTGATGGTTAAAACAATATTTCATCAAAGCAGCCAATGATTAAATGAGTAATAAGCGAAATGTTGTAAACCGTAAATGTACAAATGAACAAAAACGTAAAAGAAATTTATAACTACATGAAAATAATATAGTTTATATGTAAATGTTAAATGCACATGAGGTGAAATGTACATATGGGTAAATGATTTTATGTGTAAATATTGAAAAGTGTATTTATGCTGGTGTTAGCAATCGAATGAATCCTTTCTTATAAGATAAGAAGGTGTCTCAAAGCTCAAATTTTGTGAATGCTGCTACAGAAATATAGGTCATTTGTTTGATATTCTTTAATTCTCCATATCCCAGAGTTCAACACAAAAATGTGTCTGCAACAAGGACTTATTTTCCGATTGTTGCTCACTTCAATTAATTTAGCTAAAAAAAGTAGTGACAAGTTTTGTTAGCTAAGAACACAATTGTTGACTTAATGAAGTGAGTAAATGAACAAATAAAACAATGTACAAAAGTACATATGAGTAAATGATTAAAGCAATTCTGATTATCTTGATTAACTATATGAAAATAAATAGGAAACTAATATTTTGCTTTAAATAGAAATTAATACATTTGATAAAAAGCATAAATGCACATATGTGCATATGTGATAATGTATTTTGTGTTTTTAGATAAATGCATTAAATGGCGTATAGTAAATAAGTTTTTTCGTGGGGATAGGATGAAGCTTTTAGAGCATGAAAAACGATTTCAGAACATGGAGTTATCGCCTAGATTTCATGCTGTCAGTATGGAAATCTGTCGTGATTACCAAAGAGCCTTTATGAGGGCATTGTCTGTTGCTACGTTATTAATGGATTTAGGGGCAAACGAAAGCGAGATTGTTTTAGGAATGGTTTGCGCAACGGGTGCGTGGCGATCCGTTGAAATTAAATTATCAGAGGCGAAAGCTGCGGGAAGAATACGATTGTTTCTTGGGGTTTTAGAAGAAGACCCTGAATATGATCAGTTTGTTTTAGAAGATTCCTTATTAACGTCCACGGATCGTTTGATTGTTGATGCATTATTTGCTTGCAGGTTGCGTGAAGCTATTGACTATTATCGCCATATGTCAAAGGAGCCTCAGGGGCCTGAAGTTGACAGTTTGGAAGATTTAATTAATCGCTATTGTGTCGCTCGTGATTATTTAGCGGATACACCTTTGGCATTAAACGTCAGTTGTTATTTAAGGGAATTAGCATCATTGTTGCCACGTACGCCCTTAATGCTACGGGATGAGTGTGATGTTTATTTAATTGAAGGAAATTACCCTGTATTAATTGAGAAAATAATTGACTCGCTCGGGTGGTACAGAACTAAAGATTCTGTAGGTCTTTATATAGCAGCATCAAAACTAGATCAAAATGCTCAGCTATTGAGGCTGGTTGGGTTAATTGAGACGAATTGGTCAGATTTGAAAATCAAAAAAAATCCTAGGCTGTTTTCAACATTGACTTGGTTTCAGCTACCTAATAACTCTTTAACACCAGAGCAATGTCACGCAAGAGAGTTCTGTCAAAAGTTATTTGCTCTTGCTCCGAATCCCTTTTCTTTTGAAGCATTTATGCATCAAGTACAATATTTTTAAAATTGAATAAGGGAGTTTTTAGATGCTCAATCTTTTCATTTTTAGTCCGACAGGCAATTCAAAAAGAGTCGGTCTTGCGTTTGCAAATGAATTAAACAAAGACAGTCGTGTGATTGATTTGACCAAGACTCATCAAAGCCATTTGACGTTTAGTCCTGATGATATTGTTGTGGTTGCAGGACCCGTTTTTGGTGGGCGGATGCCGTCTTTAATGTTAGAGCGCTTAAGGACTTACCCATTGGCAGGAAACCGTGTGATCACAATGGTTACGTACGGGAATCGAGCCTATGAAGATGCTCTTTTAGAGCTCAACGATACCGTTGCAAAAATGGGAGGTTTGCCAGTAGCAAGTGCGGCGCTGGTAGCAAGCCACTCTATGGTTCCGGCTATTGCTAAGGATCGCCCCAATGATGTTGACTTACATAATTTGAAGGTGTTTGCACGTGCTGTCAAACAAAAGCTACAGGCAGCCAGTTTAAGTCGTGTACAAGTGCCAGGCAATTTCCCCTATCGCTCTTGGACAAAGGCACCTATGGTACCAGTGATAGAGGGGCAGTGCATTAAATGTGGAGACTGTGTAAGAAATTGTCCTGCAGGCGCTATCAGCTCAGAGGATCCAACTATTATTGATGAAACGAAGTGCATTCTCTGTATGCGATGTGTTTCACAGTGCAAACAGCACGCTCGAGTTTTACCAGAGCCAGTCAGAGTGATGATTACAAAAAAACTTGAGCCTATAGCCCATGTATTTAAAAAAGATGAATTCTTCGTATAAAGGTTATTTTTTAATGAAAGGCTTTATATTCAAAGCCTTTCATTTTATCAAATGTACAAAACATCAAATAATCATTTGTGTGAATATTTAAATGTGAAAATGATTATTAATGATCTGATTTAATGCCTGCTCCACACATGGTGATGAGAGTGTCTGGTGTCGGTCCGTGAAGTTCACAGTAGTGTAAATATGCTGCATAGTTTGCAGCAGTGGTATGCTCACAGTAAATGCCGCGTTTGGCAATATCATGGCGACACTTCAGTATTAATTCTTCAGGAGCCGTGATAAGTTCAATCTTATGACGATGAACCATATCTAAGATTTCTTTCCCTCTCATAGGTTGGCCAATAGCGATACCCTCTGCCATGGTAGGTTTCGCATTGATCTTAGCTGGTTCTATTAATCCTTGTTTTTGCGCTTGATAGAGCGGGTCACAGAGTTCACTTTGTAACGCAATTATTTGTGGGAAATGATCAATTGCTCCGCTTCTGGCTAAGTGCTCAAGAGCTTTGACGACGCCAATAAATAAAGTGCCATTACCAACTGGTACAACAATATGTTCAGGAATACGTCCTAATTGTTCGTATGTCTCATAAATATAGGTCTTCATTCCTTCATAAAAGAAGGGGTTGTAAACATGGTTTGCATAATAAGCGCCTTTCTCTCTTACCTGTGAGCGACAAACGTCAGCGCAATGGTCTCTGGAGCCTTCAATAACATGAACCTTTGCACCATGGGATTCAATCATGGTAATTTTTTTGGGACTTGTTCCTTCAGGAACAAAGATTTCACAGTCAATATTGGCTCGTGCGCAATAGGCTGCAACGCTGTTGCCAGCATTACCGCTAGAGTCTTGAACACAATGTTTGACGCCAATGCTTTTGCAGTGAGCAATGAGCGTAGCTGCGCCACGATCTTTGAAAGATAGTGTTGGCATGGTGTAGTCCATCTTAAACATGACATCGTCATTAAAACGAATGATGGGGGTCATGCCTTCACCCATAGTGATATCTCGCCATGTGTGATCATCGTCAAGAGCCATGAAAGCACGATAGCGGAATAGATTCCATTGTGTTTTATCAAGAAGTTTTTCGTCCCAATCGGGGGCTTGGAAATCCAATTCAAAAAGACCTCCGCATTGGCACCGTGGAGCATGAGTTGTTACGGGTGTTTTTTTGCCACATTGAGTACATACAAAGCTTAAATTCATAGATATTTAGGCGCGGAAACCTCTGTCTTTAGACAGGGGAGGAAGCGCTGTTCTCCATTCTCAATTCGGTTAAAAAGGTTCTTCTCTTTTAGAGAAGGGGTTTGCGGATACCCACAGGTTCCGCTTACACGGTCTAAAACCGGTTAACATCCTTCGCCAATGTTGGAATGGGTTTCTTGTCTGCAACACCGCTCCTACCTCTCAGAGCTTTTAATCACAGACCGCAGAGCGTGGAACTAGGATGAACATCCCACGGTGCCTATACATTCCAATCCAACGTAGTTCACCTTCCAAAGAAGGATCTCTGAGGCTAGTCAATCAGGGCTTTTTCAAGCCTCTGCCTTAGGCTGGGGTTATTGACTTTAATCTCCAGTGGACAGTTCCGTAAGCGTATCGGAATTTCGGCTTCCTGGCAACTCCTGCACATTTTTTAGTTGACGACCCATTGCATGGGTTCGAGTCTTAACGCGAGAAATTGTATTTTTCATCGTATCGACATTTTTATCCATCGTTTCCAATGTCTGAGCAAATTTATTGAATTCCGTTTTGACATTACCCAATATTGCCCAAACTTCAGCACTTCTTTCCTGAATGGCAAGTGTCTTAAAACCCATTTGAAGACTATTAAGTAGAGCACTTAATACTGTTGGCCCTGCCACCGTTATGCGGTATTTCTGTTGTAACTCTTCGATTGTTCCAACTCGGCGCAAGCACTCTGCATACAAAGACTCACTCGGCAAAAACAAGATGGCGAATTCCGTCGTATAAGGAACTCGGACATATTTTTCATGTATCTTTTTTGCTTCACTTTTAAGACGAATATCCAATGCTTTGGAGTACTTTTCGATATCCTCTGTCGTCCCCTTTTCACGAGCTTCCTCAATTTTCAAATAATCTTCAACTGGGAACTTGGCATCAATTGGCAATAAAACAGTTTCTTCCGAAGATAAGCCTGGCATTCGAACAGCAAATTCAACTCTTTCAAGGCTACCTGGAATGGTGGCAATATTTTCTTCATAGCGATTGGGAATAATTTCATCCAAAATTGACTTAAGCTGAACCTCTCCAAAGGTACCTCGAGATTTCACATTGGTTAAAACCCGCTTCAACTCCCCGACTTGTCCTGCAAGAGTTCTCATTTCACCAAGCCCACTCTCAACCTCTCTTAACTGATTAGCAACTTGTTGAAAGCTTTTAGATAAACGCGTTTCTAAAGTAGTTTGAAGCTTTTCTTCTACAGTATTACGCATCTGCTCCAATTTCCGTTCGTTATTTACTTGGAGTGTTTGCAATTGACTGTTTAATGTTGTGCGTATGCCAGAGAGTTCTTGGGCAATGCTTTGTGTCATTAAATTTAATTGCTGGTTCGCTTCAAGTCGGTTACTTGATTGCAACTTAACAGATTGCTCATTCATTTGTTGCACAAGTCGAGCAAAACCCAGCAAACGCTCTTGCTGATCTTTGCCTAAATGACTCAATTTAGCATCTAACTCAATTCGTAACTGAGATCCATGTTGCCCAAGAGCATTTTGTAATAACATCTGCTGCTCTTTTGTGAAAGTTAAAATTGACTGCTCTAATTCTTTATTTGATGATCCCGCTCGAAATCGAAGCAATACCAACAATAAGCAAATTAACAAACACAAGCTAACAAATAAAAAAAGTGCCCCCCATGCCCCTACAGGAGAATTCAAAAAATTTTGAAATAAATTAATCATAGCGTTACCCAATATACAACAGATAAAGTATATCAATTTATGATCTATATTATCTCATCATTTTTGAAAATTAAATAATTTTCCTCAATCGTTATGTTAGCGATCAGCGACTTTGAGACTCTATTCGGTTAGCGATTTTGAGACTCTAAAGCATTTATGAATAAGAAAATTAACTTAGGTTGTTA
>Scooby_p2__coassemble_2556_pt1 | contig 7853 bp, 6 predicted proteins | sample Scooby_p2__metabat2_high_PE_019 | metagenome-assembled genome bin Scooby_p2 | reverse complement strand
AAAGCATTCAAGTAGCTCGGACGAGCATTGCGATGGTCAATGTAGTAAGCGTGTTCCCAAACGTCAACCACGAAAAGCGGAACATTATCAGAAGCCAAAGCGCTACCAGCGTTAGAGGTGTTGACGATGTCCAATTCCTTAGAAGGCGTCAAAACTAACCACGTCCAACCGGAACCGAAGTTACCAGCAGCTTGAGCAACGAAAGCTTCACGGAACTTCTCAAAAGAGCCCCACTTTTCTTCAATCTTCGTGAGCAATTCACCAGCAGGCTTTTCCATGCCGTTAGGCGTCAAGCACATCCAGAAGAACGTGTGGTTCCACGTTTGGGCAGCATTATTGAAAACGGCTTGATTCGTACCGTCGCTAGCCAACACGATTTCTTCCAAGCTCATGGATTCAAAGGCCGTGCCCTTGATCAAGTTGTTCAAGTTCGTGATGTAGGTTTGATGATGCTTACCGTAGTGATAGTCAAACGTTTCTGCAGACAAAACGGAACCAAAAGCATCCTTAGAATACGGAAGACGGGGAAGTTCAAAAGCCATATCTATTGCTCCTAAAAATATTTAATATTTGATACCTTGATCATATCAAAGCAAACATCATTTCTTCTATCAGAAGATGTGTTTAATTGTTCTAATCATTGGCCTTGATAGTTTTTGCCTTAAGAGGCTTAGCTACCATCACGCCATCAATCCAATGAACTGTCACTTCCGACAGCGCCTTTGCTTGCTCGAAATTCTTCACAATTTGACCACCATCGTCGGTCACATAAGCATAGCCCTTTTTCAAAATGGTTTCAGGGCTTCCTTCAATCATGAGGGATGCAGTCTTTTCCCAACGGGAACGAGCTTGCAAAAGCGCGGTACGATGAATTTGACTTAATGCATTTGCACTTTGCTTCAGCTGTTCTCGCTTAACATTAATGACAAATTGTGGGCTCACTAATGCATCATTGGCTCGTACCAATCTTTGCTCTTTTACTTCAAAAGCAGTCTTGAGTAATCTGTCGCAATCTTTATTCGTTAGTTCTAAAGAATGCACTTTAGGGTCCAATTGTCTTTGGACAAAAAACGTTTTTAAAAGTTCTTTTTGACGAGCAAAATGCTCTGCCTGTGAAGCTAACTTCAATTTTGGATTGGGAATGGCTTGACTCAATCCTTTCAAACGACTTTTTAGTGCATCGAGTCGATAACGAAAATCACTTTCTAAATTTTGTGTAGCGTAATGGACATCTTGATAAAGCACTTCAACCGACTCAGTGGCGGCTTGGGCTGCAGCCGTTGGTGTTGCGGCTCGAAGGTCTGCCACGTAATCAACGATTGTTTCATCGCTTTCGTGCCCTACACCACTAATTAAAGGCTTGGTCATTTTCGCGATGGTCCAAGCAACACGCTCATCATTAAAAGCCCATAAGTCTTGTAGAGAGCCACCGCCTCTCACTAATAGAACAACGCCAGCATCAGAGTTTTCCGCTTGTTGCAAAGCATTGACAATTTGTAGTGGTGCCTCAACGCCTTGCACCGCCGTGGGATAAACCGTTAAATCCGCATAAGGAGCGCGCAGACGTAATGTCTTAATAACATCGTACAATGCCGCTGCTTTTAAACTTGTTACCACTGCAATTTTGAAATTAATACGAGGAATACGTTTTTTGCGTGAGGCATCAAATAAGCCCTCTGCTTGAAGGCGAGCCTTTAATTCTAAGTAACGTGCATAAAGAGCGCCTAGACCTTCGTGACGCATTGCATCGACAACAAGCTGATAAGAGCCCCGTGGTGCATAAAGTGATACCCGACCTCGTACTTCAACATGGTCCCCCGTTTTAGGACGAAAACCCACACGGCGATTGGCTCCGGCAAACATGGCGCAACTGACTTCAGAAAACTCATCTTTTAATGTGAAGTACCAATGGCCCGATGTTGCCATCGTTAAGCCACGAATTTCACCCTTCACCCAAAGCGAAGGAAAGTTAGTTTCAAGACATCGCGCCACAGAACGATTAAGTTCAGAAACCGTCCAAATGGTAGGCGTTGATTGTGGTGTTGGAAACAAATCTGAATCAAACATAAAAATCACAAAAACAAATGTTCAAAAAGAGTATACAGGCTCTGAGAAAAACACTTGAAAAATAGAAAATATTTTCTCTTTTAAAAACAATATGTTAATAAATTTGTGTATTTTTTAAGCAACACAAGAAAACCCTGTATATATATAGGGTTACCTAGTTTTTTAGGCTTTTTTATAAGACTTTTCAACAATTATTGTGGAAAACTTTTGATACATAAGCTAACTCTTTAAAATTAAAGAATAAATTGATTGTGGAAAACTTTTTTGCAAAACTTTAAAAATACGCAGGCAACGTCATAATTTTTGTGTATCATTAATTGGTTAATATTTTTATGAGTTATCTCTTACACACATGTCCTCAGACAGTACAGTACCGATAGGTTTGTTACCGTTTTCTACGATGCTCGGAGGATCCGATGCGCGCTAGTATCGAATCCTGGTTACATCGCCAATGGACCAAACGTGGACTTTTAGCTTGTGCTCTTAGTCCGTTATCCTTGGTTTTTCTCTCTGCCGCTCGCAAACGTCGCAAGAATCTTGTACCTAAGGCGATCCCCGTTCCCGTGGTCGTTGTAGGTAACATTTACGTTGGTGGCACGGGTAAAACACCCGTTACGATTGCCTTAGTCAAGGAACTCATTCGTCGTGGATGGCGTCCGGCTGTCATTTCCCGTGGCTTTGGTCGCAAAGATGAACTTCCCAAGTTAGTCACGCCCACGAGCCCCGCAGCAGAAGTGGGCGATGAGCCCTTATTGATTGCTCAACAAGCAGGAGTTCCCGTTGCTGTTGCTCGCGATCGAGTCGCAGCCGCTCACCTCATTTTGGATAAGTTCCCTGAGTGCAACCTCATGATTAGTGATGATGGGTTACAACACTATGGACTAGCGCGCGATGTTGAAATTGCTGTCGTTGGAGCTCGCGGTTTAGGCAACGGTTGGGTTTTGCCTGCAGGACCCTTGCGTGAACCTCCGTCTCGTCTTGATGAGGTTGATGCTATCGTTCTGAATGCAACCGAAGATACGTTTGATAGTCGTACGCCACGCTTTGCAGCCACGGCCGTTTTAGGTAAGGCTCGCTCTTTGGATGGGGCAAAGTCGCTTGACCTGGATGAATTAGCTGCAAGTGGAAAAACCGTTCGTGCCGCTGCCGGTATTGCAGCGCCGGGTCGCTTTTTTGCCATGCTTCGTGCACATGACATCGAAGGCGAAATGGTGGAATTGGGTGATCACTTCGCTTTTGATTCCAATCCATTTAAAAACGCCAAGGAAGATGTCATTCTTATCACCGGCAAAGACGCCGTGAAGTGTCGTCAACATCCAGAACTTGCTAAGGATGAGCGCATTTATTGGGTAGAGTATCTCGTTGACATCGATCCGTACTTAGTGGATTTCATTGAAAACAAATTAAAAGAAAAAGGGGCTAATAATGCAGCTTGATTCCCGCTTGACCGCCAGTCTCGTTTGCCCGGTCTGTAAGGGTGCTTTAGTTTGGGATGAAGAAAAGTCTCAGTTTGCCTGCCCGCGTTGTGCGTTGGGCTTTAAAATGCAAAATGGTATCCCGAACATGATTCCTGAAGAAGCTCAAAAGCTCACGCCCGAAGAGTGTGAAGCCTACGCCAAGCGTTTAAGCCTCGTTCGTGAGGGCTAAAAATGACAACTTTTTACGCCATTATTCCGTCTCGTATGCAATCGAGCCGTTTGCCTGAAAAGCCGCTTAAGGATATTGCAGGCAAGCCTATGGTCGTGCGTGTCGCTGAGCGCGCTCTCGAATCTGGTGCTAAAGATGTCGTCGTTGCAACAGACCACGAAGCCATTATGAAGGCTTGTGAGGCTCAAGGCATCAAAGCTGTAATGACGTCAGCCAAGCACCCAACAGGCACCGATCGTTTGGCCGAGACCGTCGAAAAAATGGGCTTACCTCCTGAAGCGATTGTTGTTAATGTTCAAGGCGACGAGCCTTTAATTCCGCCCCAAGTGATTGCTCAAGTGGCTCAATTATTAGAAGACCACCCCGAGTGCGATATGGCAACCGCTGCTCACCCGATCGATAGTTTGGAAGAGTTCATGAGTCCCAACGTCGTGAAGGTTGCGCTCGACAATAATGGTAATGCCATTACTTTTAGCCGTGCGCCCATTCCTTGGCCTCGAGATGCTTTCAGAGCCGATCCGAACACGCTACCGGAAGGTTTAAATCCTTTACGCCATATTGGCCTTTATGCCTATCGAGTGAAATTCTTAAAGCAATACCCACAATGGGAGCAAGCCCCGATTGAACGTTGGGAAAGCTTGGAGCAATTGCGGGCCCTTTGGTATGGCATCAAGATTGCGGTAACGATATTGCCAGGAGCACTTCCTGCCGGTGTCGATACACCAGAGGATTTAGAGCGCGTCCGAGAGGCGTTTGCTAAACAAAACTAATCCTTTTGGGTACGGGCTTTTTAAAAAGCCCTTTCTTTTTGGTTTACAATAGCGTTGTAAGTAGTGTGGCTCAGATAAGAGAGCCAGTTGTTATTATTTTTTAGGAGTGTAGTCCATGCGTTTGATTTTGATTGGACCCCCGGGTGCCGGTAAGGGCACGCAAGCCGCTTTCATCAAAGAAAAATTCGGTATCCCGCAAATCTCTACGGGCGATATGTTGCGCGCTGCCGTTAAGGCCGGTACCCCGTTAGGCTTGGCTGCCAAGGAAGTGATGGACAAGGGTCAATTGGTTTCTGACGAAATCATCATCGGCTTGGTCAAAGAACGTTTGACGCAACCGGACTGCGCCAACGGCTTCTTGTTTGACGGTTTCCCCCGCACGATTCCGCAAGCTGAAGCTTTAAAGGCTGCTGGTGTTCCGATCGATTTTGTTCTCGAAATCTCCGTTCCCGATGAAGAAATCGTTACGCGTATGAGCGGTCGTCGTGTTGACCCCGTTTCTGGCCGTACCTATCACGTTGTCTACAACCCGCCTAAGGTTGAAGGCAAGGACGACGTCACGGGCGATCCGTTGATCCAACGCGATGACGACAAGGAAGAAGTCGTTTTGAAGCGCTTGGCTGTTTATCACGCACAAACAGAAGCCTTGGTGAAGTTCTACGGTGACTTAGCTGCTTCTGGCGACGCTGCTGCTCCGCAATATCGTAGCATCAGCGGTTTGGGCGCCATCGACGAAATCAAGGCTCGCGTTTTCGAAGCTTTGAAGTAATCGTTAATCGCTTAACTTCAGACAAAACCCACCTTTCGCGGTGGGTTTTGTTTTAATGAATTTTCGGATCAAGCCTTTCAAAGATTAACATCGTTATTGTATTCGCGAGTATTTTGAATGATTTTATCGGCCAAATTCAATGCGTCTTTCATATGATCGTTGAGAGTTAACGGCTGATCCAAAGCCTCAATCAACTCTTTGGATTCTTTAGCTGATAAATAAGCTACTTTATCGCGCTCTACGATTTTCTCTGCTTCTGCAAGTGCCACTTGACGCAAACTTAAACCCTTTAATTGAGCTGCGTATTGAAGCAAATACTTATCATCTGCACTTAATCGTAAGTCACACCTCTGTATCGCTAAGCTTGACATTTTAACCTCCTTGTTTGTACGGTATTTTGCTGTATATTTTTAGAATTAACAAAAATCACGCACAAAGGACAATTAAAGATATTGCCCCGTAATAGAAGCTCTTTCAGTTTTTGCATTGGACGGCATGCCTTGATAAACCAAACGACCACCTTCCTCTCCACCACCTGGCCCCAAATCAATCATCCAGTCAGCGCTGCGAATGACATCTAGGTCATGTTCAATGACAATCACTGTTGCTCCCGCTTGAACCAAGCGATCGAATACCGCCATTAGTGTGGCAACATTTTGAGGATGCAAACCAATGGTAGGCTCATCAAAAAGGAAAATGGAGTCATCCTGCCCCTTGCCCATTTCTCCCGCTAACTTTAGTCGCTGCGCCTCCCCTCCTGATAGACCTGGTGTTGCTTCTCCTAACGTAAGGTAACCCAAGCCCAAGTCCTCTAAAATTTGAAGCTTTTGGTGCACGGCCTTCATATCTTCAGTCGCGGAAAGTGCACTTCTGATATCCATGTCCATAAGCCCAGGTAAGGTTAACGATTGCCCTTGGTGATTGACACGATGGATGACTTCAGCCTCTTTGCTATAGCGCTTACCATGGCAAAGCGGACAAGGCACATCCACATCCGGCAAAAACTGGACATCCAGACTAATCACGCCGGTTCCATCACATTCTGCACACCGTAATTTTCCTGTGTTATACGAAAAATCCCCCGCTTTAAGACCTGCCTCTTTTGCATCATGTGTTTTAGCAAAAGCTTTTCTAAGATCATCATGAACACCAGCGTAGGTTGCTACAGTAGAGCGAACATTTGTTCCGATAGGTGAGGCGTCAATTAACTTGGAATGATTGATACCGGGGGCAGAGAAATATGCAACGTGGTTAGGTAAAGGCTGTGATTGACTTTGAGCATCAAAAGCTGGCAAAAGACTCTCAAGAATGAGCGTTGTTTTCCCAGACCCTGACACTCCCGTTACAACCGTTAAACGACCTTTAGGAATTTTGACTTTCAGAGACTTGACGGTATGAATGGGTCGAGTGTGCAATTCAATGACACCTAAGTCAAACATGTGCGTTTCATCCACCGTTGCTCTCACAACAGCTGGTTGACCTGCTAAATAAGGTCCAATAACCGAAGTCGTATTCTGACTAATGTCGTCTACTGTACCTTGCGCCAAAACATAACCGCCCTCTTTACCGGCCTTGGGCCCCATTTCAATTAGCCAATCCGCTTCTTTTAAAATTTCAACATCATGGTCAACCAAAATCACAGAGTTTCCATCAGCGACAAGCTCTCCCATCACGGCTTTTAAGCCTTCAATATTCGCTGGATGCAAACCAATAGAAGGTTCGTCCAACACGTACAAAACACCCGTCGTACGATTTCGAACGGCACGAGCCAACTGCATACGCTGACGTTCGCCTGTTGAGAGAGTTGAAGCTGCCCGATCCAATGACAAATAACCCAATCCCAAATCCAGCAAACGAGCAGCCGTATGCTCAAATGACTCGCAAATACTCTTAGCCATCTCTTGCATGGCTTGGGGCATTTGATCTGGTAATTTTTGAACCCAATGACAAACATCTGTCAAAGACCAACGACAGACCTCATCAATAGAAACGCCAAAAATCTTGGGAGCACGAGCTGCTTCAGAAAATCGTGAACCGTGACAATCTGGGCAAGTCTCGAGCTTTAAGAAGCGCTCAACACGCTTCATGCCCGCTTCATCTTTGACTTTTGAGAGCGCATTCTCAACCGTTCGTACCGCACTGAAATAAGTGAAATCTAACTCAGCAGCGTCGTTAGAGCCCTTCGGGTGATAAAAAATATGCTTTTTGACAGCAGGCCCATCGTACACAATAGCCTTTTCATCGTCTGTTAAATCCTGAAACGGAACGTCAGTTCTTACTCCCATCGCACGGCAGACATCAGTCATCAAAGACCACATCAAAGTCTTCCAAGGAAGCACTGCCCCTTGATCAATGGTCAGCGACTCATCGGGTACTAAGGTAGAACGATCCACCGTTCTTACTACACCTGTTCCATCACAAGTTGGACATGCTCCTTGAGAATTAAAGGCCAAACTCTCCGCACCAGGTGCGAAAAATGCCGTGCCACAAACGGGGCAAACAAGCGGACGTTCGGCAGCGACATTTAAGGAAGGTTCAACATAGTGGCCATTGGGACAACGGTGAGATGCCAAACGAGAAAACATCAGACGAAGAGAGTT
>Scooby_p2__coassemble_2229_pt1 | contig 8897 bp, 9 predicted proteins | sample Scooby_p2__metabat2_high_PE_019 | metagenome-assembled genome bin Scooby_p2 | reverse complement strand
GCAAGTCCCACATTAAAATGCTATTGGGATTATTGGGATCTTGACCAATTGGTAAAACTAAACGAGTGTAGCCATTCTCAACGCCATGAATTGAAGCAATCCAAACCAAAGGTTTTCTAGCATTGACCAACTCTTTTAACGTATTTTTTGAGCGATTTTTAAGTGCAAACTGCCAAAGTTTTGGCTGCTTTTGAGCAATCAAACGCGCAACATCAATCGTTGCTTGTACGTCACTTAATGCATCGTGTGCATGCTCATGCACTAAACCATTGGCCTTTGTTAAATTTTCTAAGCGAAAACTCGGTCGTTTTGTTCCATTTTCCAATTCCACTTCAGGCCAAATAATCCCTTCAGGACGTAGCGCCCAAGTAGCAACCACAAGTGGAAATAAGTCAAAGCGAGAACAACCCTCTTTCCATTCACGAGCATAGGGGTCATAAAGGTTACGCCATAACATAAACCGCGTCACTTCGTCGTCGAAGGACATATTGTTATAGCCAACGCTAATGGTTTCTGGCTCACTCATTTGCTCAAGAATACGCTGAGCAAACTCGGCCTCTTTCATCCCCTTTTCCTCGCACTCCTGAGGCAAAATATGGGTTATCAGAATACTTTCTGGTGAAGGCAGTGTATCCATTGCTGGCTGACAATACCAACACATGGAATCGCCCATAATATTTAGATTCTCATCGGTTCGAATCGCTGCAAATTGAGCAGGACGATCTTGACTCGGACTTAAACCGAACGTTTCATAGTCATGCCAAAGAAAAGTTGTGGCCATACAAATTACTTCCAAAAAAACTACCCACAGATTATACGAACTGCTGCCTTAAACTACGCTTTAGCGTTTCTGAAAATGCGCAAAGCAACCAACACACCACACATTAACATTGTCATGCCAACCACCATTGACCATGTTGGCCATTGTTGTCTCCACATTAAGGCGTAAAGCACTGAAAAAATCGTCTCAAACACAATCATCTGACCTCCTAATGCGGGAGGCAAGCGTTGACTCATTGCATTCCAAAAAACTGCTCCTAACCAAGAGCAGCACACACCGGCGATCAGCATCATGACAATAAATAAAGCGGGATCAGGTCCTAATATTGGTCTCTCCGGCATAAAGACAACACTGGCAACTACGAAACCGATAGATGAGACAGGAAAAACGGAGAGCCCTTGAGCTGTTGCCCATACCTTTGGACTTTTGCCCTTATTGGCCAAAAGCCAACGGGCATTTTTGATCGGAAACCATGTCCACAGTAATAAAGCAGCAGTTCCTGCAGCTACACCCAACCAGAATTCCACTGCAGAGCCTTGCTGTGCTACCGTCATGTATTCGAACTCACTCCAATTAGCCACTACCATCCCCACAATGATAAGACTCAAGGGTAGAGCTAATTGAGACCATGGTACGCGTTGTTCTTTTTGAGCAGAACAATTGGCAACGATTGCTACTAAAACAGGTATCCAGCACATCAACATGCCACAGATTGGCGCACCTGACAATTTGACACTAATAACTAAACAACAGTAATAAACAAGAGAGCCAAAAAAGGCCAACCTTAATGCCGTCCACCAATCCGCTCGTGATAATTGCTTTAATTCCTCCTTTTGTAAAGGAATTAAAGCCATACAAGTGAGCCCATACACAGCAAAGCGCGCAGAGGCAATAACAATTGGATGGTAGTTAGGTAGGATCAGTGGAAAGATATAAATCAGTCCCCAAATTGCGCAGGCCAAAACACCTAAAATAAAACCCCAAATCATGACCATTCTCTTAACAAAGAATCATCGTATTTTGAGGTTTTTGAATACGAAACACAATAGACAAAACATCAATTTATCTATTGAAAGTGCCTTTTATCTTTAATTAGGCTTCGCAGTCTTTGAAAACTCGTAGAGCGACAAGGACACCAAAAATCAACATTCCCATTCCAATGAGCATTGTGATTGTTGGCCATTGCCCACGCCACAAAAGCGCGTATACAACGGAAAAAATCGTCTCAAACACAATCATTTGCCCTGCGAGTGCGGTGGGGAGACGTTGACTCATTTCATTCCAACAAGCAGCTGCCATCCAACAACAACATATACCGGCTACCAACATACAAGCGATGAACAAAAGCGGTGTTGGTCCAAGAGCTCCAACCTCTGGAGGCAAATAAAATTGCGTCACTACAATATAGCTAATAAATGTAAATGGCAGAATAACAAGGCCTTGAGCTGTTGCCCACACATTTGGTTTCTGATCCTTATGCTCTAAAAGCCAACGAGCATTGCGTATGGGATACCACGTCCATAAAAGCATTGATGTAGCCCCTGCCGCAACACCCAACCAAAAATCCCATGTTGTTGAGTGTTGCACATTAATGACATAGTCAAACTCTGTCCAATTCGCAACAACCATACCTACCAAAATAAAACTAAGGGGCAACGCAAGCTTTTTCCACGTCACCCCTTTACCTTCTCGTATTGCTGTGTAGTTAGCAACTATCGCAACCAACACAGGAATCCAACACATGAGCATGCCACATATAGGAGCCCCCGCTAAATGGACGCTCACTACCAAGCAGCAGTAATAAACAATGGATCCAAAAAACGATAAATTAAACGCTAAGATCCAATCTTTTTTCGTTAAGCGTTTTAAGTCCTTGAGCTGCATCGGCACCAAAAACAAACAAGCCAAACCATAAATGGTGTAGCGAGCCGATGAGATCAAAATGGGGCTATATTCAGGTAAAAGAATTGGGATGATATAAATCAATCCCCAAATGGCGCATGCAGCGATGCCAAAGAGAAGTCCAGCGAGCATAGTAGGGAGTCTCACAAGAAGTTAAGGGGTAAATTGTTAAAGGGTATTTTTTATATTCTTTTACTGTATGCCGACTGAAGATTAAAATCAATAAAAATAAGCCCCGAGAGAAACTTTCACTCGGAGCTTATTATTTTTCAAGAAATAGATTTAGATTTATTTATCTTCTTTCTTTTCATCTTGAACAGGTGCTTCACCCTCAACCGGCTTCGTCTGTTCTTGAGCAACATCGTCAGATTTTGCAGCAACAGCCTCTACCGGAGCTTGCTCTTGCTTTTGCTCAACCTTAGTTTCAGGATGTAAAGGCTCTAACGTTTTAGCAGAGGAACCTTCTTTCGGAGGACGAACTTCGCGACCTTCCATGATGTCATTAATTTGATCAAAGTCGATAGTTTCCCACTTCATCAAACATTCAACCATGAGTTCAATACGCTCACGATTTTCTTCTAACATCTTCTTAGCTCGGAAGTATTCCTCTTCCAAAATACGGCGCACTTCTTTATCAATAGCTTGTTGAGTAGCTTCGCTTACATGGGTTGTACGCGTTACAGAACGACCCAAGAACACTTCACCTTCGTTTTCAGCATAGACCATTACGCCCATAGCATCGGTCATACCATAACGAGTAACCATGTCACGTGCCAATTGTGTTGCACGTTCAAAGTCATTGCTTGCACCCGTCGTTTTTTGGCCTAAAAACACTTCTTCTGCGGCACGACCTGCAAAGAGAATAGCCAAACGACTGCGCATATAAACGTCGTCATAGTTAAAGCGGTCTTTTTCTGGCAATTGCATTGTTACGCCCAAAGCACGACCACGAGGCACAATTGTCACCTTATGAACTGGATCGCTCTTAGGCAATAACCAAGCAACTACTGCGTGACCCGATTCATGGTATGCCGTCGTTTTCTTTTCGTCTTCGCTCATCACCATACTACGACGCTCTGCACCCATTAAGATCTTGTCCTTGGCTTGTTCAAAGTCAACCATTTCGACAAGTTTGGCATCACGACGTGCGGCAAACAAAGCAGCTTCATTAACAAGGTTGGCCAAATCAGCACCACTCATCCCCGGCGTACCACGAGCGATCACTTCCGGATCAACATCTCGACCCACAGGAACCTTCTTAATATGAACATTAAGAATTTGCTCACGACCACGGACATCAGGCAACGGAACCACCACTTGACGGTCAAAGCGACCCGGACGCAAAAGTGCGGGGTCTAATACATCAGGACGGTTGGTTGCAGCAATCACAATCACGTTAGTGCCGGTTTCAAAACCATCCATTTCCACCAACATTTGGTTTAATGTTTGTTCGCGTTCATCGTTGCCGCCACCGAGACCGGCACCGCGTTGACGACCGACCGCATCGATTTCATCGATAAAGATGATGCAAGGTGAATTCTTCTTCGCATTTTCAAACATATCGCGAACACGAGCAGCACCCACACCTACGAACATTTCGACGAAGTCAGAGCCAGAAATGGAGAAGAACGGCACCTTGGCTTCACCTGCAATGGCTTTTGCCAAAAGCGTCTTACCCGTACCTGGGCTACCAACCAACAAAATCCCACGAGGAATACGGCCACCTAAACGTTGGAACTTTGAAGGATCACGTAAGAAGTCAACAATTTCTTGCACGTCTTGCTTGGCTTCATCACAGCCAGCAACATCCTTAAATGTGACCTTATTGTTTGTTTGGTCCAACATGCGAGCCTTGCTCTTACCAAAGCTAAACGCACCGCCCTTACCGCCACCTTGCATTTGGCGCATAAAGAAAATCCATACACCAATTAAAAGCAACATCGGGAACCAAGAAATCAACAACGTCATAAATAAGGACGGTTCTTCTTCCGGAGTACCATAAACTTGGACTCCAGACTTACGAAGATCTTCCACCATCCACAAGTCACCCGGACTCGTTAAAACGAATTTCTGACCTTGCTTCGGCGTAACCGTAATTTCGCGGCCCTTAACGTCTACACGAGCGATCTTGCCAGCCTTAGCATCTTCCATGAATTGGGTGTAACTTGTCGCAGAAGCCGCAGCAGTCTTCTCTGGCTCAAATTGGCGGAAAAGCGTGAAGAACACAATCGCCACAACTAACCACAAACCGATTTTATTGATGAGATTCTTATTCAATTGAAGGCTCCTTCGCCTTATATATCCAATGAAATACCGTTTTCGAACATAAAACGTGGCCAAAACTTTCTTTGACCTTGTGCGTTAAGAATACCGACTATTTTCTATAAATAGGTTAACTGATAATCTTTCTAACAATATGGGGGCGGAAAAAACGATTTTCAACCCCCTCAAAAAATGAAGTTAGCGCTTCTTAATGCCCTTTGCCACCATGTAGACTTCAGCAGAAGAATCTCGGCTAGCCTCAGGCTTACGCGTCAATACCACTTTAAAGTGTTTTTTCAGTGTCTCAACGTATTGCGAAAAACCGCTGCCTTGGAAGACCTTCGTCACGAAAACACCATTGTCAGTGAGATTTTGCAAACAGAACTCCAATCCGAGCTCATTTAAAAGCAAACAACGAGCCGCATCGGCAGCAGGAATACCAGATAGATTCGGCGCCATATCAGAGAGCACCAAATCAACCTTCTTATCGCCTACGATAGCATTTAATTGATCGGCCACTTCTTGTTCACGGAAGTCGCCCTGTAAGAAGGTGACCCCGTCGATCGGATCCATCGGCAAAATATCCATAGCAATAATCGTGCCGCGAATATCGCCATTTTTATCAATCAACTTTTCACGAACAACTTGGGTCCAACTTCCAGGAGCTGCCCCTAAATCCACCACCGTCATACCGGGGCGAATAAGTTTTTCTTTGTCGTTGAGTTCAATTAACTTATAAACAGAACGTGCACGATACCCTTCAGCGCGAGAGCGCTTAACGAACGGGTCATTAATATGGCGCTCAATCCAAGCGCGGTTAGAACGTAGTTTTTTGGTTGCTACAGGCATGATTTTTCAATACAATTAAACGTTTTCCAATTTTTGATAACCGATTATATTCTATTTTTATTATGGCTGAACTTTTGCTTGATCGAGATGAACGTCTCGAATTGCGCTCCCAAGCGCACCACCTCCAGCCCGTCGTGCTCTTAGGCGCTAACGGCTTAACGGATGCCGTCATCAAAGAAGTCGACCGTGCGTTGACGGCTCACGAGTTGATTAAGATTCGTGTTCCGAGCGATGATCGCGAAGAACGTGAAGAAATCTTCTCCGAATTATTAGAAAAGCTTGGCGCCGCTCGCGTTCAAGTTATTGGTAAGTTGCTCGTGCTCTGGCGTCCAAGCCCTGAAAAGCGTAAGGCAGAAGCCGAACGTGCTAAGCGCCGTCAAATGGCAGAAAATCATCGTCCTACCCGTGGCGGTCCAACAGCTGCTCGTAAGACCCGCGCTCGTGCCCCAGGTCGTCAAACGAAAAAGTCCTTTGGTACTGCTCGCTAATCTCAGATTCAGTACCCAACAAAAAAGCCCACATTGTGGGCTTTTTTGTCATGTTCAAAACCGTTAGATGTATTGAACACTCAAAATATCATAAAGGCGATCACCACGCGGGGCATGAACCGTTGCTTCGTCACCTTCGAATTTACCAATCAAAGCTCGTGCGATGGGACTAGAAATAGAAATCAAGTTACGCTTGATATCACCTTCATCGTCACCAACGATTTGATAGGTCACGACCTCACCCGTTTCTTGATCTTCCAATTCCACCGTCGCACCAAACACAATGCGACCACCAGCATCCAGTTCTTTGGGATCAATGATCTGCAAAGAAGCAAGTTTGCCTTCCAATTCAGCAATACGACCCTCAATATGACCTTGAAGATCCTTAGCAGCATCGTATTCTGCATTCTCAGACAAGTCACCCTTTTCTCGGGCTTCTTTAATTGCTTGTACAACCGCAGGACGCTCGACACTCTTGAGTCGCTTCAATTCAGCTTTGAGCAACTCAGCACCACGTACTGTAATAGGAATTGCCATAATACTTTTCTTTATTAAATCAAAATGTTAAAGAAGCCTGAGTGTTTTATCTTCACTCAGGCATCTGACTACTCGAATATTGTACCGTTTTAGGATTTTTTTTGGGCTATTTTAGTAGTTTTCCGGTGCCAAGCGACGCTCTACCAACTCAATCAAGATATGAATGCATTTGATATGCAGCTCTTGTACTCGATCTGCCCATTTCCCCGCAGGAGTAACAATAGCGAAATCAGCCTCGTTGGCTAAAGGACTATTTTCTCGCCCTGTTAATCCTACGACTAACATTCCTTTTTCATGGGCAGCTTTGACAGCGGCTAAGACGTTACCACTTGTCCCAGAAGTCGTGATCGCTAAAAGCACATCACCCTTTTGACCCACGGCACTGACGTATCGAGAGAAAACGTCGCTATAACCATAATCATTGCCAACGCAGCTCATATGGCTGGCATCTGCAATAGCAATCGCTGCAAATCCTGGACGATCTTGACGATAACGCCCCGTCATTTCTTCTGCAAAATGCATTGCATCGCACAAGGAACCACCATTGCCGCAAGATAAAATCTTATGGCCAGATGCAATCGCATCAGCCATGGCATCACCTGCTTTAGCCAGTTGATCCAAAGCTTGTTCGTTTGCTAGAAGTGCTTCCAAGGCGCTATGAGCATCTTGTAAAGCATTCAAAATATGAGGATTGGTCATAATTTTCCTTTGATGTCCTCGTTTAATGAGCTTAGCCACGACGAGCAAAAATAGCGCTCGCAATCGTGTTGGCATCAGTGTACTCTAACTCAATACCAGCGGGAATCCCACGAGCTAAGCGTGTCACACGAATCGGCAACTGACGAGAGGCAATCGCCTTGGCAATAAAATGGGCCGTTGCATCACCCTCTGGTGTAAAAGGTGTAGCAATTAAGACCTCTTTGACTGCCTCATCTTTCTCTAGACGCTCTACCAGACGATGCAGTTGCAACTCCTTGGCTCCAATGCCTTGTACTGGAGAAATCAACCCCATTAAAACAAAGTACAAACCGTGGTAGGTTAATGTATCTTCGATTGCTTTTTGGTCAGCTGGGTTTTCTACTACACAGACCTTTGTTCGATCACGTTGCTCATCTCGACAAATCGGACAAAGCTCTTCATCGGTTAAGGTGTTGCAAAGCTCACAGTGCTTAACGTGTGTTAGCGCTTGATCAAGCGCATTAGCAAGCTCTTTAGCAACATTACGATTATCTAGCAATAAGTGATACGCAATACGCGAAGCCGAGCGAGGCCCAAGGCCAGGTAACTTCTTAAGAGCATTGATCAATTGATCAACAGATGTTTCTGAGCTTGCCATTTGCTATTGAACAAAATTAGAACATCATTCCCGGAGGCAAAGGCATACCTGCCGTTGCTTTAGCCATCTTTTCCTTGGTGGTTTCTTCCACCTTATCCAATGCATCCTTCATGGCCATGAAAACCAAGTCTTCGACCATGTCCACATCTTCTTCCATCAAGCTCGGATCAAGCTTCACACCCTTTAAATTGTGCTTGCAGGTCATCGTAACTTTAACTAAGCCACCGCTGGATTGGCCTTCAACTTCCAATTGACCCAATTCCACTTGCAAACGCTTGATATTTTCTTGAACACGTTGAGCTTGCTTTAAAAGAGCACCCATATTTCCACGCATAATGGTATTTCCTTTTTATTGACATCCTCCCCTCACTGAGAGGATTCCTACAGGTAGTGCACGGTTTTATGCCGTACACCACCTTCGGTGGGTTCCTGTTGCTGACCAACTAACGTTAGTTCACTTGGCAGGCATCGAAGGGGCTGTCCGCCCCCGGTTTAAGACATTAATCGCCCCTACCACATCAGCGTTGTTCGTGTAGCCACATTGACGACACTTAAACTCCGCTTGCGTAGGGCGATTTTCTTTTTCACAATGGCCACAGCTCGGGCACGTTTGACTTGTGTACGCAGGATTGACCTTTGCTACATAGCCTCCGTGCTTAAGTAGCGCCCACTCTAGACTTGAAACCAATTGATGAGGCGAAAACCGCAACATCGCTTTGTTTAAGCCTGACTTTTGTTTAAC
>Scooby_p2__coassemble_740_pt1 | contig 19704 bp, 12 predicted proteins | sample Scooby_p2__metabat2_high_PE_019 | metagenome-assembled genome bin Scooby_p2 | reverse complement strand
ATTGTCTGGCTCCCCATTTAAAAAGCCTCGAAGGTAACCCTTCGAGGCTTTTTCGTAACTGGACGTTCTCAAATGGGTATTTTCAAGCCTAGTGTTATAAAATCTCTGCTTAGGTTTGAACCATACTTTTATTCAATGTTAGGTCACGCATGATTTTTCGACGTGCACTTGTTTCTGAACTCGCTAATACAGCTGGCGCTGTATTTACTGTGATTTTCTCGATCGTTTTAACGATCGGGTTGGTCCAGATTTTGGGCATGGCTGCCGGTGGTCGTATTGATAGCGGTACGGTCATGGAAATGGTGGTTTACCAGGCCTTGGTTAATCTTGCCCCATTACTTAGCGTTTCTCTTTTTATTGCAGTACTTATGACACTTTCTCGCAGTTGGCTTGAAAGTGAAATGGTTGTTTGGTTTTCTTCTGGCGGCATTAGTCTGCTATCCTGGATTCGCCCTATTCTTCGCTTCAGTGCCCCAATTATTTTATTGATTGCAGCACTATCTTTAGTGATTTCTCCTTGGGCAGAAGGACAGAGCGATATGAATCGCGCTGTGTATTCTCAGCGTGATGATGTGGATCGTCTGACACCTGGGCAATTCGTTGAGATCGGTGGCGGTAAGCAAGTCTTTTTTATTGAAGAAGTTTCAAAAGATGGCTTATCCGTCAAAAATGTTTTTCTAACTCAAACCGATAAAGACCGCGAAATGATTATTGTCGCTCACTCTGGTCACGTCGAAGTAAACGAGGCAGGTGATCGCTACATCTATCTTCAAAACGGTCGTCGTTATGAAGGTGTTGCTGGTACAGCTAAGTATAAGATTTCTGATTTTGATACTTACGCTGTTCGCTTAGATATCAAGCCTGATCAAGCGATGCAATTGCGTAGCGTTGATGTGGCCCCGCTGCCTATTCTGATGGCTCGTTCCGATAATAAAGAAGTCCAAGGGGAACTCTTATGGCGTATTTCTTGGCCTTTTGTTGCATTTAATTTAATGCTCATTGCTATTCCTTTATCTTTCACGAATCCTCGTGCAGGACGAAGCTTAAATGTAGTGATTGCGTTATTGATCTTCGTTTTGTATCTAAACGGTATCAGTTTAGCTCGTACATGGGTAGAACAAGGGGTAACCTCCTTGCCCGTTGCGTTGGTTCTTCTTAATGGATCGTTCTTTGCTTTAGCCTGCATTCTTTTTGCGCGTCGAACGGTAATGCAACGCTGGATTCCGCTTTGGATGTATCCGAGTCACTGGCGGAGATAGTCGAAATGAAAGTTGTTACCCGCCATTTAACAAAAGAAATTCTTCAAGCAACTGGATTTGTTCTTCTTGCTTTGATTGCGCTTTTTGCTTTTTTTGACTTAGTTGGACAATTAGGTCGTATTAGCAAAGGCTATACCTTAATTGATGCGTTCATCATTACAGGGTTGCGCCTTCCTATGCGCATTTATGAAGTCATGCCGATTGCCGCCCTATTAGGGGCAGTCTTCGTTATGAGTCAGTGGGCGGCACGCTCTGAATTCACGATTTTGCGTGTAGCAGGTCTTAGTCCGGTTCGCCTTGCAGGTATGCTGATGGTACCGGGTTTGATTCTTATGACGTTGACTTACGGTTTTGGTGAGTTTATTGCTCCTTCGTCAGATGTCTATGCTCGTGAATACCGCGCTTTTATTCAAAATCGTACCATGAGTGTTAGAGGTTCCAGTACGGGTGCGTGGGTTCGAGAGGTCACTCAATCTCCCACGGGTGAACGAAGCGTGCGTTACATTAACGTGCAGAAAATTACCTCTGATCAAGAAGCCCAAATTTGGCGAGTTTATGATTTTAACAGTAAACAAAATCTCACCCGTATAGTAACTGCTGATAGTGGAACTTGGGCTCATAAGCAAGGGTGGCTTTTAAAACAAGCCGTTAATACTTCTTTGCCTATTTTGTCTGACTTATCTGTAACTCCTATTTTGGATAGAGTTATGGTTTCTCCTCCTGTCAGTATGATGTTAAAAACGAGCATTGACCCAAGTATTTTCAGTGTCATGATGCTTAAGCCTGAGAATATGTCTATGCGAGCTTTAGCTCACTACGTCACTCATTTGCAACAGACACAACAGCAATCTGGACGCTACGAGATTTCACTTTGGAATAAGGCTTTTTATCCTGTGGCTATTTTGGTGATGATTGCTTTGGCAATGCCATTTGCCTATATGAATACTCGCTCAGGTGGAGTCAGTATTAAGATCTTTGCTGGTGTGATGATTGGCTTAGGCTTTTATACAGTGAACAATTTGTTCTCGTATATTGGCATGCTGAATACTTGGCCACCACTGTTAGTTGCACTTGTTCCTACAGTCATTATGCTGATTCTAGCTATGATTGGGATGTGGATGGTTGAACGTCGCTAATAGAAAAAATAAAAGGATGAACTTGCATGGTTCATCCTTTTGTTTTTATTTTTTGAAAATAATGGTCTTTTTAAACCATACTTTCAATGGTTGATGTGATGGAGTTTTTATCGGTTCAAATTGCATTGAGCGTATGGACTTCAATGCGGCCTCTTCAAAGCCGAGCTGAGGCAAGTCTTTTGTAAGCACTTCGGTTTGTTCAACTCTGCCATCAACTCCCACCAAAAATCGAACTGTTACTTTGACCGGCTTTGAATAGCCAATCGAGCGGGCTTGTTTTGGATAATGAGCTGGACGTTCAAATAAGATTTTATAGTCTAACCCTTTGGAGCTCATAGCAGTAAAGGAGCCATCACCGTTGGACAAGTACGAGCCAGAGCCCGCAGCGGTGCCAGTTCCTTTGCCCAGGCCTGATACCACTTTTCCCTCCTGTCGACTATGAGCGCCTACTGAGCCAGCAACTCCCCCTAATCCGCCTGCACTTGTTTTTGCTTGTCCAGTTGCATCACCTTCCTTTGCCGTATGTTGAGAGACCTTTTTGTTTAGCTTTTCCCCAGTCAGTTTTTTGGCATCATGTCGCTTCTCCAATGGATTGTCTAACATTGTTTTTGGAGTCGGCACTTTCTTTTCTGTCTTTTGGATGGAATTTGCCTGAGTAGAAGAAGTTGAGAGTGTTTTGACTTCATTATTCTTGTGCGGGACTGCTTTTAAGGGGGCAAAGTTTTTTTCATTTTTAAGTTCCTCACCATGTGACTGAGAGGTAAGAGTTTTTGAGATAAGTCCTTCTTGGCGCTTTTGAGCCGTGTCATTTGTATTTTCGTCATTCTTACTGGTAGGACTTAATCGACGATTGTCACCATTGGTGCCTCCATCGCCTTGTGGTGATTGCATGTGGGCTTGACCTTGGCCTCCTATTTCACCGCCACCAGCACCCACGAGATCAAGAGTAATCATGCCATCAGCACCAATGCTAGGCTTGTTGGACGCGAAAATGGCAATAGCTGTCAAAATTGCGACATGTATTGCAACGGAAGCACCATAAGCGGAAAGCCAAGGACGTTGTTTGGATTTATCCATTATTGTCCCTGTGCTGCAATAGAGATTCGATCAATGCCGGCTAAACGGACGGTATCCATCACAGCAACGACCTTACCGTATTGAGAATCAACGTCACCCCGTAAAACAATGGTGAGCTTATCCGTTTTTGATTTCTCTTCTACTAAGCGCTTTTGCAAATCACTTAATGTAATGACATCTCGTTCCAAATAGATGGTTCCGTTTTTGTCGATACTAATGGGCAATGTTTTAGTGGTATCCACTTTAGCTACCGCGGCGGTAGGTAACTGCAATGCAATGGTCTTTTGCGTCACCATGGTTAGCATCGAGAGCATGAAGAAAACGAGTAAAAAGAAAATGATGTCAATCATGGGGATGATCATGATGGCAGGCTTTTCTTCCACGTGTAATGAACGTAAACGCATTTAATTGACCTTACAAGAGGCTAAAAAGTGATTTGCACCCGTTTCAATATCCGTGATTAAACGATTGGCAAGCTGACTTAACCAAACGTGCACGATGAGAGCCAAAATAGCGACAAAAAGACCAAATGCCGTGGCAATGAGAGCTTCGGCAACGCCGCCGGTAATGGCAAAGGGCTGGCCATCAGAAATAGATAAAACATCGAAGGCACTGATCATCCCGGTAACGGTTCCTAATAAACCAAGCAATGGGGAAAGCGTCACAATGGCACTTAAGTAATTTAAGTTAGCGCGAATGCTTACAGCAGATTGTGTTAGAGAGCCTTCTAAGTAGTCTTTGAGATTGATAGGGCTGTGGCTTTTGTCGATGACGTCAGCAAGAGCCTCGCCTAAAATGCCTCCAGCTTGATGGCATAGAGCTTTTGCCTCTTGCATTTTCCCAGTACTAACAAGTAAAGGCAGTTGACGTTTAAGAAGGGCCATATCTGTTGCGGATTGTTGATAGAAACGAAAGCGCTCTACAGCAATGGCTACAGTAATAATTGAGGCCAATAATATTGGCCACATGACATAGCCCCCCGCTAAAAATAGGTGAAGTGCGCTAGACATAGTGATAGTGTCCTTTAAAAAATTAGTAAGTGCCCTTTAGGCCGATAAAGAAAGCTCGTTTTGCACCAGGTACAACTGTTGAATATGCGCTTGCACTTTCAGTTTGATATTCCCAGTATTCTTCATTGGTGACATTAGTGACGCCAGCATAAACATCGAGCCAATTTTTGGGGCTCCATCGCATGGATAGGTCTAACAAACCATAGGAGTGAAAGACGCCACCAGTTTCTGCATCATCTTTTTTCATAAAGTTGTTGTAAGAGCCAAAGCGTGTGTATTGACCAGACACAGAGAGGTCATCATTAAAGTTATAGGTCGCTTTGAAACTCGCCTTGTGTTTGGGCACTTTTTGTAAGCCACTTGAGGCGTAGTCGATGGAAATGTTCTTATCCTCTAAGAATTGGCAACTCTGAGCATTGCGGCAGCGGGTCTTCCCCATGGTGTAAGAGTAGGATTCTTCTAGCGAGAGTTTTCCAATGGTTTGAGTTAAAACTAAGTCTGCACCCCAACGACGAGACTTCAATAAGTTCATTGTTTCTCGATTCAACCCTTCATCACTCATGAAGAGAAAACGGTTCATTTGGTTATTGGTTTCGGATAACCAAGCTGTAAGACTAATTGTTGAAAAGCCCAATTGATCTCGAATACCAATCTCGTACATATTGAAGATTTCGTCATCGGCTTTCGTCGCTGACATGACTTTGCCATTGGGCGTTGCGATTGAGTCTGTAATTTGAAGACCATCAGGAACCGTATAGCCCCGTTCATATCGCGCATAGATGCGCCCCGTGTCACGATAGTTGTAGGCAGCAGATAATTCAAAAGCAGAGTTCCAACGATCAGACTGGTCAGAACCTTTACCTTCTGTGGTATCAGCTTTATCAAATTGCCAACGTGTTAACTCTCGACGCACACCTTGTGTGAATTCAAAGTTATCCCATTTGATGGTATTTAAGGCAAAAAGCGCATAGGTACCCTTGTCATAGTCGTAGTGCAAAGGTATGGCTTCATAAATCTTCCCGTGCTCATCTTTGCCTTTGTATTTGTAGTTGTTATAGGCAAGACCCGCTTTTTGACGAGTGTAATCAAGGCCAATTAAAAGCGTATTGTCGTTGAGGTAATTCCAGTCTAATTTTGCTCGAACACCGTGACCATCATGGTCCATGCGTTTATTGTCATCATCAATACCAATGTAGTAGCCATCGTTATAGAAGATGTCAGTGCTTAAATGCATGGTGTTGGAAAGGTCATTGAGGTAGCTGACATTAACAGTGTCAAGTTGTCGGTCACCAATTAAGTAATCTTTGACGGTCTTGGTGATCTTATGGCCTTGACCATCTAAACCAACGGTGATTTCTTTATCTTTAGGACGATAGTCTTCTCCAAACTCTTTAATTTTGGAGATACTGACATTACCAAGGTATTGAGACTCTTCTTCCAAGCGACTATAGCGAACAATCAGCGATTGACTTGGCGTTAAGTTCCAACGCAAACCGCCAGCAAAGTAGTTGGAGTGACGGAAAGTATCAACAAAATAGAGATCGCGATCTAAGTGTGCGTAGGAAAGATCGTAAGCGAATCGATTGTCATCAAATGTGCCGCCTAAATTACCATTAATGCGATAACCCTTGCTGTTATATTCTGCAGCCAAGGAGGACTTAGGGTCAGACATGGATCGCAAATTAGTGGTGATATTTACGATACCACCAGAAGCGCCAGAACCATAGAGAACGCTTCCACCTCCCGGAATAACTTCAATACGCTCAAGTTGCTCAACAGGAACAACATCATAATTGGTGTGACTGGGGTGATTAACCAAAGTCGTGATGGGAGCACCATCTAATAGCACTTGAATATTGCGAGTGGCTTGGTCTGCACCTTGTCCGCGGATGTCAATATCTCCCATACCCGTAGAGTTGACATTGATACTGGGAACTGAACCTAAAACATCAGTAATGGTTCGCTTCCCTTTTTGTTGGATGTCTTCCTTTCGAATCACGATGATTTCTTTCGTGTTTCTCATGCGTTCAATTTCAACATAGTCCGGTCGAACATAGCTGTCTTGAAGTTCGATATCCTCATCCAAAGGATTGGATGAAGCATAGGCGGGGTGGGCAAGAGCAAGTAAAGCAAAAGCTAAACTTGTTGATAAAAGTGTTGGGCAGGTGGAGACAGATTCTGGCATTTTTCGTTTTTTTGGAATACGTAAAACAAACTTGATGGAAGTATAAGGTATGTTTTACTGAAAGTTATTGTTTGTTAGCCCCGGAATTTAAAGGCTAATTATTAACTAAAAGTTAAGGGGGCTAAAAAATGTCTTATAAAAATAAATAAAAAGTTCTCTAATCATTCTTAAGATAAATTTAAAATTTTTGTGACAAAATTTCACAATTGTTAAATTTTGGATACGCGCTCTTGTTTGTAAGACAGTCAAAAAACAAAGAGCGCTCTTTAATCCTTAGGAGAAAACATGTCCAAGATCGGACTCTTGTCCCGTACGACCGTGGCTTTATCTGTGGCTGCGGCTTTTTCAATGCCCACAGTGGCGCTTGCCAATACGGCTCCTGTTATTCAAGCTCAAGACGTTATGGTGACGGCAACGCGTTCAGAGAAAGCTTTGGCTGACGTGAATATGTCAGTCTCAGTGGTGACTTCTGAAGATATTGCTCGCGCGGGTTACACCAAGAGTGTTGCAGACTTGTTGGAAACAACGGTACCGGGTTTGCGTGTTCGCAATGATGGCTCTCAAGGTTTAGACCGTATCACCATGCGTGGTGAAGACGCCTTCCGTACGCTTGTGATGGTTAATGGTCAACGTATTACGGAACAAAAGTCCATGTCCGGAGCACCGGTGTTGATCGATCCCTCTCAAGTGGAACGTATCGAAGTGATCCGTGGTCCTGCCTCTGTGCTTTATGGCTCAGATGCCATTGGTGGCGCTGTAAATATCATTACGAAAAAAGGTGCAGATAAACCTGTGAGCGCAACGGTTTCTGCTGGCTTTGATGGCGCAGCTGACGGTAAGGATGGCTCAGCAAGTATTAGTGGCTCTTCTAATGGTTGGAATTGGCGCTTAGGTGTAGCAGGAAAAGACTATGGTCTTTTAGATACGCCAATTGGTAAGGCTGAACACACAGAATTTAAGTCAAAGTCTGCCGATGCCTTCTTATCTTATGACATTGATCCTGATAAGACGATTGGTTTGACGTTGAGTCATTACGACTTAGATTTCTGGACGGGTGACCAATCTGTGCCTGCAGATGATTTTTGGGTACATGTGCCAGAGTGGAAGCGTACGCGTGGTGCAATTTTTGGAGAGTTTAAGAATATCTCCGATACCTTAAGCCGTGTTCGAATTGATTTGTCCCAAGAGCGAAACGCAAAGAAGATGGATAATCATGTCGTTACAAAGATGAATCCGACGGATATTATGAGTCAAATTATGAAGCCATCATCTTCCAAAGCCATGCCTCCTCAGATGGGAGGGATGCCTCCAGGAGTAGGTGGGCCTTCAGTAGGCATGCCAGATCTGGGTATTGTTCCAGTCACTGTTGATAATTGGACGGATAACACGACCGATACAACAGCATTTAGCATTCAGACCGATTGGAATTTGACTGACAGTCATTTTATGATGATTGGTTATGAAATGACTTATGACAAACTCAAGGCTTATAGTACGAGTAACATCGTGGCAGAAGATGTTAAGTTCGCCCCGAATAGGCCCGGTATTTCGGTAAGAGTACCAGTGAACAATAGCTACGAAGGTGATCAAATTCGACATGCTATTTTTATTGCCATGGAAAGTACATTTGCTGATGATTGGGTTGCAAACTATGGTGTTCGCTATTCTTTCGTTAAGAGCAATATGGATATTCACAAGTCTGCCATTAATATGTCAATGGGAAGTAAACCTGTTCAAGTTGCAGGCTCAACAACATCGCATGACAATTCTGAGGGCAAGGCGGTATTTAATGCAGGCTTGAGTTATAACGGCTTTGATAATTTGTCGTTGCGTGCCAATTATTCTCAAGGTTATCGTGCTCCGATTTTGCAAGAACTCTTTATTGATTCTTTAATGGGAGGGCGCTTTACATATGCAAACCCGAACTTAAAGCCTGAAACAACGGATAATTTTGAACTTGGTGCTCGGTACCAAGATTCTGGTTTGATGGTTGATGCTGCAGTCTTTTACTCTGAAGCAAATAACTACATTACAGCTGTAAATCGCTCAACAACGGATACGTACATGTTCCAGTACGACAACATTGCTAAGGCTAAAACGTTAGGCTTTGAAATGACTTCAAGCCTTCGTATGGGTGACTTTGAGCCGTATACTTCCGTGACCTTGCTCAGTCGTGAATATGAGCAAGATGGTGATACATCCAAGAAGACTGGCACACCTAAGGCAAGTGCTCGCATTGGTGTTCGTTACTTTACAACAGCTATGGAGGCTGATTGGAATGCAGATCTTTATGCAGTAACGCAAACCAAGAGTGAGGAGTATGACTTTAAGAATAAGACGACAAGTTCTTATGCTGGTTTTACGACCTTTAACTTGACGGGTGGTGTCGCTTTTGGCCCAGATAAGGCTTATCGTTTGGATGCTGGCATCTATAATATTGGTGATAAGCTCTATCGCTACAATGGCGGCAAAATGGATGACTTTGTTCGAACCGTCTATGAACCGGGTCGTCATGCGGCTGTGAAGTTTACGGCAACGTTCTAATTGATCTTGTCGTTAGTATTGGAAGTAGAAACAAAGAGTTCACTTCCAATACTGAAATCTAACAAGAGGCTTGTGACGATATCGAGCGGTCACAGGCCTTTTGTTTTTATGCGAGTGAAAGTAAATGGAAACGATTATTTCGAGTTATGAGTTAATTGGGCCGGCTGGTGTTGCTTTGATTTTGTTAGGCATCTACGCTGTTTATCGTGCCATTTGGCTCACGCTTTATCTCAATAGTGTTTGGAATAACTTCCGCAAAGATTTTCTAGAGATTGAAAAAGGTAAAAGCCAATGCCTGAGAAATCTTGATCGAGAAAATGCCAATCCTTTGATTCGAATTATCTATGACATTGTGGTTTCTCAAGCAGCTCACAGTGACAATATTCGTGGGGAAGTCGCTTATCTCTTCCACCGAAATTTTAAGTGCGTTAATAATGGCTTGATTTGGTTAAAGGTGATTAGCGTCATTTCACCGCTTTTAGGTCTTTTAGGTACCGTTTTTGGGATGGTCGAAGTCTTTCAGTCGCTTTCGTTTGCCCAAGTGCCGGATGCTGATGTGCTTGCGAATGGGATTTGGCAGGCGTTGATCACGACCGTGATGGGTCTATGCATTGCTATTCCAACGATGATGGCTTACTACGCTTTAGTCATGAAATTTAGAGGCATGCATATTGAAGCTGTCGAGCACAGCTTCCGAGCATTAAAAATGGTTCAAAAGCTGAAAAAAGAGCATGCTCAATTATTGGAGGATGATCACTAATGAATAATCCTTTTGATGTTGGAGGCTCTCCGTTAGATGAAGAGCCTCAAGTGGATTTGACGCCGCTCATTGACTGCCTGTTTATGCTCATCATCTTCTTTGTGTTGACGATGAGTTTTTCGCGTCCGGTTTTAGAAATTATTCTGCCTGAAAGCCAAACAGCTCAATCTCACAAGGCAGACCGTCAGGTGAGTGTTTATGTGACTTCTGATGGGCAGTATTTAATGAATAAAAAGCCAACGGACTTAAAAGCCATTGAGGCAGAGCTCGCAAAAAACGATAAGGCGATATTAAATATTCACATGGATGCAAAGGCAAGCTTCGATCGCTTTGTGCCTTTGGTGGACTTGGCTAAAAGTAAGAATGAAGGACGTTTTGTCATAAGTACGCAACCGAGTAAATAGTCATGAAAGAGATTCGACGCTGTCCAATTACAGGGCGTTTCCGAGCTAAGGAGTTGAGTCGAGATAGTTTCCACTCACCCGAAGAGCGTGATGCATCGCGTAAAGCCAAGGTCTTAACGGCAGTGGTAGCGGTAGCGTTTGTCTTTTTCCTTTTTGTTCATGTTCCGATGAAGATCGCTCAGCTCAATCAGCGATTGGCGATGCAAAATGTCGAAAAACCGACGCCAGATTTGAATATAAAGCGTGAACCGTTAAGGATTGAGAAAGATTGGGTTTTGATGACAATACCCTCAAGTAGCTGGCAAATTATCGTAGAAGAACCTAAACCCGTCGAGGTTAAAAAGCCTGAAGCTAAGCCACAACCACCCAAACCAGAGGTAAAGGTAAAGCCAAAGCCACAGCCTAAACCCAAAGTAAAACCGGTGAAAAGTGCTGGTAGTGCAAAAGTGGTTGCTCCGCAAACAACGGGAGCGTCAAAAACAGTGACGCAAACGCAAATTGTTTTTGATGAAATTATCACTATTATTGAGCGTTATAAGCGATACCCCGACCGAGCTCGTTCTCAGGGTTTAGATGGTCGGATTATGCTCGAAGTCAATATTTTGGCTGATGGTTCGATTGGTGACTATCAGCTTCAAAAGGGAGGACATCCTCTATTGCGCAGAGCGACACTTCAAGCCGCTAAACACCTTAAGGGAGTTCGAACGCAAGCCACTCAGGAGATGAAGCTTGTGATTCCCATTAACTACAATATTCAGTAAACAAAAATGGCACCAAAGTTTCGATTTTGGTGCCATTTTTTTGAATTATTTTTTCTTAAGCGCAGCGTGCATCTTCTTAAAATCATTGAGCGCTTTTGCGGTATGCGTTTTCTTTTTCATCACATCAGACGGTGTGCCTTGGGCAACGACTTGTCCACCTTCGTAACCCCCTTCGGGGCCCATATCAATAATCCAATCGGCTTGGGCCATGATGTCAAGGTTGTGTTCAATCACTATGACGGTGTTACCAGCATCAACTAACCGGTGCAATACGGCAATGAGTTTTTCAACGTCGGCCATATGCAACCCTACCGTTGGTTCATCCAAAATGTAGAGTGTTTTGGGAGCGCGGTAGCCACGACGCGTGACATCATCACGAGCCTTGATGAGCTCGGTGACAAGTTTGATGCGCTGAGCTTCGCCTCCCGATAGAGTGGGAGACGGTTGCCCGAGACTTAGGTAACCCAGCCCCACGTCTTGCATCAGTTTTAAGGCATGAGCAACAGAACTTTGCGTGTTGAAAAATTCCACTGCATCATCAATATCCATGGCTAAGGTTTCACCAATCGATTTGCCCTTCCAGAGTACTTCCATGGTTTCTGCGTTGTAGCGTAAGCCGCCACAGGCCTCACAGGGAACCTTCACATCAGGCAAAAAGTTCATTTCAATGGTACGTAACCCTTGTCCCTCACAGTGCTCACAGCGTCCGCCTTTAACGTTGAAAGAAAAGCGAGAGGCATTGTAACCTCGAGCTTTTGCTTCATTGGTTTCGGCATAGATTTTGCGAATCGTATCTAAAAATCCGACATACGTTGCAGGACATGAGCGAGGTGTTTTACCAATGGGTGTTTGATCCACTTCTAAGACGCGATCGATCCATTGAACGCCGTCCATACTTTCGCAAAGTTCGCCCTCATAGGGTTTCTTTTGTGAAAGTGCCTCACCGAGGGCTTTTAATAAAACCCCTCTGGCAAAGCTACTTTTGCCGGAACCCGATACCCCTGTGAGCACCGTAAGACGCTCCAAAGGAATTTGAACCTTATCGGCCTTTAGGTTATTGAGGTGAGGTTGATTGACGGTGAGCCAATGCGTTTCATCGTCAATTTTGCGCTTGGGTTTAAATGTATGGGTAATCGGTTGTCTCAAATAGCGACCTGTTAATGAGTTGGGATCAGCCATAATGTCGGTGACATTGCCTTTAGCGATAATTTCACCACCACGAACACCAGCGCCCGGTCCCACATCGATCACATAGTCGGCTTCTCGAATTGTATCTTCATCGTGCTCGACGACTAAAAGGGTATTGCCTTTTTGAGTGAGCATTTTCATGGCATCAAGTAGCAGTCGATTATCTCTTGGATGTAGCCCAATAGTGGGTTCATCTAAGATGTAGCAAACCCCTTGAAGGTTAGAGCCTAATTGACTGGCTAAACGAATGCGTTGAGCTTCGCCACCCGATAATGATGGAGCTGAGCGATCAAGCGTGAGATACCCAAGTCCCACTTCCTCTAAGAAAGCTAAGCGAAGACGAATTTCTTTTAATGCATCTTCGGCAATATCAGCATCTCGCCCTTTAAGTTTGAGCTTGTCAAAGAAAGAGCGTGCCTCAGACACTGTTAAATGAGCAATTTCGGAGATGTTTTTGCCTGCAAAGCGAACACTTCGAGCCACTTCGTTCAAACGCTCTCCGTGACACGTTGGACAAGTCTTTGCCTGAGCATCCACCCATGCGTGTTCTTCACCGGTAGCTGTTTCATCAAAGCCCTCAATGAGTTGGCCGGTCCCAAAACAGGTGGGGCACCATCCCATTGAAGAGTTATACGAAAAGAGGCGAGGATCCAGTTCAGGGAAGCTACGAGCGCAAATGGGGCAAGAGCGATGCGTAGAGAAAATTCGTTCGGTATTTTCCTCGTCTAAAACACTGATCACACCTTTACCGATTGTGATGGCTTCTTGAAGAGCACGTTTGAGTGTTTTTTCATCATTGGGATTGACCTCAAGACAAACAACGGGTAATTCAATAGTGTGATCTTTATAGCGAGCCAATTTAGGGAAGTTTTCTGTAGAGACAAACTTACCATCAACACGAAGCTCTTTATAGCCCTTTTTATTAGCCCATTTTGCGAGATCGTTATAGATCCCTTTACGCTTCATCACAAGGGGAGCTAATACCCATAGAGTTTGACTTTTATAGTCAGTGAGAATTTCAGAGAAAATGGTTTCAAAGGACTTTGGAACCACTTCAACATCACAGTCCGGGCAATATTGATGGCCTAACTTCACGTAGAGCAAACGCAAAAAGTGATAAAGCTCCGTCATGGTTGCAACGGTGGACTTACGACCGCCTCGAGAGGTACGTTGTTCAATTGCCACTGTTGGAGCAATACCCGTGATACTGTCGACATCAGGTTTACTGGCTGGTTGCACAATGCTGCGAGCATACGCATTTAAAGATTCCAGGTAGCGTCGTTGCCCCTCTTTAAAGACAATGTCAAACGCTAATGTTGACTTACCAGATCCTGAAGCACCAGTCACCACTGTGAATTTTCCATGTGGGATATCCACAGAGATATTTTTAAGGTTATGCTCCTTTGCACCTCGAATTTGAATAGCATCGGGCACAGTCACGACCGATGACGAAACGTTGGGAGCATCACTTGTGAAGTAGGGAGAGAACACTTTTTGTGAAAGCGTTTCTCGGTAAGCTTTTAGTGCCTTGCCCGTATAGGAGGTTGGGTGGTTTAAGAGGCTATCTAAGGTGCCTTCTACAACAACACTGCCTCCATCTTCACCGCCTTCAGGTCCCAGGTCGACGACCCAGTCTGCGCAGTTAATCACGTCAAGATTGTGCTCGATGATAATCGCAGTATTACCTCGATCAATAAGCTCTTGCAAAGACTGCATCAGTTTTTCAATGTCATCAAAATGCAATCCCGTTGTGGGTTCGTCAAAGATAAAGAGATCGTTTTTCTTTGCTTGAGAATTCTTTTCAGCCAAAAAGCCTGCAATTTTGAGGCGTTGAGCTTCACCACCAGACAATGTAGGAACGGGCTGCCCCAACTTTAGGTAATCTAACCCCACTTTTCGCAATGGTTCTAAGCGAGCTAAGACGGATTTGTCTTCACTAAAGAATTCACAGGCTTCAGAAACGGAAAGGTCTAAAACTTGGGCAATGTTGAGTTCTTTATCATGGCGCTTTACGGTGATTTCTAAAATCTCAGGACGATACCGAGTGCCATTGCAGGCAGAGCATCTCAAATAAACGTCTGATAAGAATTGCATCTCAATATGCTCAAAGCCATTGCCACCGCAAACCGGGCAACGACCATCACCCGAATTAAAACTAAAGGTGCCAGGTTTGTATTCTCTCGCTTTCGCCGCATCCGTTTGTGCAAAGATGGTGCGAATGGCATCAAAGGCGCCAACGTAGCTTGCAGGGTTCGATCGAGTGGTTTTGCCAATCGGGGACTGATCTACAAATTGAACTGAATCGATGTGTTCGTGGCCGGTTAAAGATTTAAAGGCTCCCGGAGCTTCAGTAGGTTCCCCCTTCGCTTTCATGAGAGCAGGAACTAAAACATTTTGAATCAGTGTGGACTTACCGGAACCCGAGACACCTGTGACGACATTTAAGCCCCCTAATGGGAAATGAACATCAACATTTTTTAGATTATGTGCTGTGACGCCCGACAAGGTGATGGTCTTGTTGGAATCAAGGGCACGTTTTTCGTGCATGGCATTGATACGTTGACGTCCGCTTAAGTAGCGTCCTGTTAAGGTGTCAGCTTTAATTAGATCATTCGGGCGACCTTTAAAGACCACTTGGCCGCCTTTTTCTCCTGGGCCAGGCCCCATATCAAAAATTGTATCGGCAGCAAGCATCACTTGCGGGTCGTGCTCAACGACAACCAGTGTATTCCCACTGTCTCGCAAACGCGTCATGACACGATTAATGCGGTCCATATCGCGAGGGTGTAAGCCAATAGAGGGCTCATCCAAGACAAATAAGGTGTTGACCAAGGAGGTGCCTAAGGCCGTGGTGAGGTTAACGCGTTGAACTTCGCCACCAGAGAGCGTTCGGCTTTGTCGCTCAAGTGTTAGATACCCAACACCTACATCCACAAGGTAGCGCAGCCGAGACAAAATTTCTTCAGTGACAAGGCTGCCGGCTTCATCCATTTTCCCTTCAGCTTTTAAGGCTTCAAAGAAGGTTAAAAGTCGAGATAAAGGCAGTCTCATGAGGTCATAAAGATTAAGCCCAGGCATTGCAGCTAACTGCTCATCAGACCACTTGGCACCCACGGGGCGATGTCGTTGAAACGGTAGGCTTTCTAGTGCGAGATCGGTTGCGTTTTTGCTACCAACACGCCACAAAAGTGCTTCTGGTTTTAATCGCGCACCGTGACAGTCGGGACATTCTTGATAGTTGCGATAACGAGACAGTAAGACACGAACATGCATCTTATAAGCCTTCGTTTCTAACCACTCAAAAAAGTGTTTAACTCCGTACCACTGTTGTGTCCATTTACCTTTCCAACCAGGCTCTCCATTAATAACCCAATGCTTTTCTTCTTCGGTTAAATCTCGATAGGGAACATCTAAACGGATGCCGTCTCGCTTAGCATACTTTTTTAAATCTTTAAGGCAGTCCTCGTTGGTCTTAGTATTCCAAGGCTTAATCGCCCCATCATTTAAAGAAAGGCTTTGATCGGGGATCACTAAATCGTAATCCACACCAATCACACGACCAAATCCACGGCAGGTTTCACAAGCACCGAGTGGCGAGTTGAAACTAAACGTCGCATCGGTTGGGCGACTATAGTGAATATTGCAATCAGGGCAGGCCAATTGATCAGTAAAACGCCATGCTTTTTCTTCTGTTTCGGTTTGTGCATAAACCGTAACGTAGCCCTTACCAAATTTAAAGCAGGTCTCTAGCGCTTCAATGCCACGCGTTTTCTCGGCTTTACTGGCACGGAACCGGTCGGCAACCACTTCGAGTTGTTGGGTGTTGGATGCTTCTTCGTGATAAAGCTTTGTAAAGCCTTGTGCAGCTAAAGACTGCTTAATTTCATCCAAACTCATGCCACTAGGCACCTTGATCGAAAAGGTGAAATAGAGTCGGGGATCGTTATGAAGCTTGGCAAGGTCAACGATTTTTTCCCAAGCGGATTGTGGGGTATCCGCTTGAATTTCACGTCCGCATTCTCTGCAAAAGAGATGGGCTTCACGAGAAAAAAGAAGTTTTAAGTGATCATTAATTTCTGTCATCGTACCCACGGTTGAGCGTGAAGTACGAACGGGATTCGTTTGGTCAATAGCAATGGCTGGTGGCACGCCTTCAATACGATCGACTTGTGGCCGGTCCATACGGTCAAGGAATTGTCGTGCGTAGGGGCTAAAGGTTTCAACGTATCGACGTTGCCCTTCAGCGTAGAGCGTATCAAAGACTAAGGAACTTTTACCCGAGCCTGAAACACCAGTGACCACACTGATTTTTCCCGTCTCAAATTCCACATCAAGGTTTTTGAGATTATTTTGTTTGGCTCCGAAAATTTTGATGTTTTTATCGACCACGATGAACTCTCTACACAACAGAAGCAAAAGACCAACGCAAATAAAAGTGCGCAGTAAAAACTGATTTTAAAGGGGATAAGGAATGTTTGGTATGTACGGTTGAGAGAGTCAATTAGGAGGATAGAGACTGATTATTGAACTTCAAAGAAGGGTTTGAAGAAGTGTTGCCTTTTAGCAACATAATGAGAAAAATGTAAGAAAGATTGTTGACGAATGATCTACGGGGGGGGCATTATTAAGGAAATACTATTCCTACGGAGCTTGTTATGTTTTTTAAGTATCTTCCTATTTTTAGTGCAGTTTTAATGACGTTGCCACTTTCTGCATATGCAGCAAAAGCTAGTTTAATTTTGACTAACGGTGAAACGAATCAGCCAGAAGTTAATATTGAGGGTGCTTACGATATCGGAGTGTACGCTACTGGAGTTCAGCACTCTATTAATTCTGAAAAAATAACAATTAACCTTAAACAATTAGAGTCTACTCAACCGAATGGGTTTGATGTTGTCCGAAGTAAGGACACTGACACAATTGTTAATCTAGGCAAAGAGGGACATACAAAAACGATCAGTATAAATGTTACTGATACAACATCTAATCCCGATAATTTAGTTTTGGGGTTATCGGTACAAAATACAGTTGAAAATCTTAAAAATAAAGTGGAGTTAAATGTCGCTTCTGAAAGTTTGATTATTAAAGCAGAGTCAAAAAAGGGTTGGGTTTACGGGATAACCTCTCAGAGTGGAACAACCCCAGCAAACAATGCCCAAGCATTCGCAACTTTAAATATCAAATCAAAAAATATCTATGTTGACGCCATTTCGGGGGTTGCTGAAAATGCATCGGCTCTTGTAGCCTTTAGCGAAGGGCGCCTTAATATTGATGGGAACTTATTCGTAAATACTAATGGGGGTAATGGAAAAGCGATTTCAACTCGAGGTGGAGCAGAGATTAATATTAATCAGTCTGGCAATAATACCGTTGTATTAAATGGGGATATTAGCTTTGACTTCTATGCTCCTAATTCAGCAACTCCTGTTGATGCAACTCTCAATCTAAATTTGACGGGAGCAGAGTCAAGTTGGACGGGCAATACGATTGTTAGTTGGGAGGGAGAACCAACTCCAGAAGATGTCATTCTTAAGGTGGAGGGGATGAAGTTAAGCCTATCTGACGGTGCCGTTTGGACCCCAACAGTTACTGAGAACGACAAGACAACAGATAGGGTAGGAAGTAAATACACAAAATTAAATGCTTTGAAACTAGGTGGTGGTGTTATTAATGTAACGAGCGAAGATATTGATGTTACAGTTGAAAAGGTGACTGGTACAGGTACCATCAACCTTGCAACGGATGGCACAACCGCAGGTAAGTTCAATGTTGAAGCCGCCGAAAAAGCCTCTTTGAGTGTCAACTTGATGGATACCAAGCTTGAAAAGCAATTGACAGCCGATGAAATTAATGCTGATCAAGCCAAGAAGTTAATGGCTAACGTTGGTGCGAATGCAGACGGAGAAAACGTCGTATCCACATCAACAGCAGTTCCTGAAGGTATGGTTAATCCCGCTTTCGGTGTTGATGCTGAAGGTAAAACCCACACAGCTTCTGCTAATACTTTGATGCAATCCTCTTTGGAATTAGCATCTGCAGCTCCACTTGCCTTGAACCGCATCATGATGAACGACGTTCGTAAGCGTTTGGGCGATATCCGTACGACGGAAGGTACGCACGGTGCTTGGGCTCGTTACGATGGCGGTAAGCTCTCTGGCGAAGGTGGTTTGGAAAACGATTTCCACACGGTTCAAGTGGGTATCGATACTGTTCCGACTGCAGACTCTGCACGCATGGGGGTTGCTTTCAGTTACACCGATAGTGATGCTGAATACGCCCGCGGTAGCGCTGACATGAAGGCTTACAGCATTGCTATGTACGGTACGAAGGTGTTTGACAACGGTATGTTTGTTGATGTCATCGGTCGTATGGGTACGGCAGACTCTGATTTGACGGTTGATGGTCAACACAAGGGTACGTTAGATAACGTGGTCTTAGGTGTGTCTGGTGAGTTTGGTTGGCGCTTTGATGTCACCAATAGCATGTACATTGAACCGCAAGCTGAATTGAGCTATGCCTATGTTAATGGTGATAAGTTGACGTTAGGTACGGCGGAATACGACGTTGACTCTGTTAACAGCTTGTTGGGTCGTGTTGGCTTTGCTGCTGGCTTGAAGTGCCCGAGCGACATGGGTAACGTCTATGTTCGAGCTTCTGCAGTCCATGAATTCTTAGGCGACTCTAAGATCACGGGTGCTAATGCTGGCCACACCAATGTCTACGAAATCGACGGAAAGGACACGTGGGTTGAGTATGGCCTTGGTGCTAACTTCAACGTAACGAAGAGCACGTACATGTGGGCTGACGTTGAACGCACGAGCGGCGGCGCTCTTGATGAAGATTGGCGTGCCACGGTTGGTGTCCGTTACGCTTGGTAATTAGCGATAAATTTTTAAAAAATCGCTAGTTATTTGAAATAAGGCCTTGTCTAGCAACCCTAGACAGGGTCTTTTTTTGTTAGTAGAAATGCAGAAAAACACTTTTATCGTTCAATGGTATTTCATTATTTGTTTAGATCCTCAAAATAATTTTTCGCTGAAAATTAATTTGAAAAACGTTGTCTTTTTGCAACAAAACAAGAAAGATGTAAGAAGTTTTGTTGACTAAATAATCGCGGGGGGGGGCATTATTGTAGGGTCTCGTTTAATTTTTCACTTTCTTTTTGGAGTGTAGGAGTTATCATGCAAAAGACTTTATTGTCAACAGCTCTTCTGATGGCTTTTTCTGTTAATGCATTAGCAGTGTCGTCAATTGGTTCAATTAATATCGATGGTTTAGCAGCAGAAGAAGCTCAATTGGGCAACGATAAAAATAAGACTGTAGTTATTGGAATTTCACACAAAATGGGACGGCGCTTCTTACGACGTGGGACATGCACTT
>Scooby_p2__coassemble_610_pt1 | contig 22624 bp, 19 predicted proteins | sample Scooby_p2__metabat2_high_PE_019 | metagenome-assembled genome bin Scooby_p2 | reverse complement strand
AAGAGCTTTAATGCAGATTTTTTGAAAACTGTTGGAAGTTGGACTTTTATAACCTCAACCCCATCAATACAATTTGGTAAAGCATTTACAGCTTCCCATGCTGGGTTAATTTTTTCACCGCCAAATGGATCAAACCCTGTAATCAAAACTTTCATCATAAACCTCATATATATGATTGATTAATTTACTGCGGTAAGAAGTCTACGCTGATGTCTTACGACACGTCCTAGTAGTAATCCTAATAAAAGGGATGGTATTTATTCATAATAAAACTTTTGGCAATTCTTTACAGAACCATAGCAGGAGATCGATATATAAATATATTATTCAACATAACTGTTATTATGTTGCGTTGTTTAAACGGTAAAAAATAGGGTGGTCGTGCCTATTTTTGCTAGTTTTTTATTTTTCTAATCAGATACTGTTTTCACAACTATTGTTTATAAAAAGCATCTCTAACAGACTCTCAATTGACAAACTTTTCATTTATCTGAATTCCGTTATCAAGAATCTTTTTGAAATCTGATTTAACCCAACATCTCAAACCTGCTAAGCTTATTTTGATAAGACTTGTTTTACTCAGTCTTTTTTAATCAAGAGGTTTAAATGATCTTGTTTCAAAACTGGTTTTCACCGGTTGGTCAGATATTGCTGATCTCCACAGAAGATACTCTACTTATGTGCGACTGGATTGATGGGGCTAAACACATCCGAGGTCTTAATCGCCTTAAACGATTCTACCCAGAAGTTTGGCAAGAGGCAGATTCTGGAGTTATGAGACAAACACGGTCACAAATCCAAGAGTTTTGTTCTGGTTCAAGACGAGACTTCTCAATAAAGTATCTCGCATCTGGAACGCGTTTCCAAAAGCTAGTCTGGGCCGCAGTATCATCAATTCCTTATGGTGAAACAATGAGTTATGCAGATATTGCCAATATGATTGGCAAAAAATCATCAGTGAGAGCCGTTGCAAATGCAATTGCAAATAATCCTTTACCTCTTATCATCCCGTGTCATCGCATTATAGGAAGTAATGGTAGTGTATCCGGTTATTCTGGCGGGATTGATGTAAAAATGAAACTTCTGACTTTAGAACAAGAAGGTTGTATTTAGTCCAATATTATTTAGCGACCTAAAAGCTTAAATATATTAATGCAAGGAAATGTGTTTCTTATAACGAGTGCTGGAAATAAAAAAGAGAGCTCTTGCTCTCTTTTTTATTACATTTCTACATGCAATGGAATAACCCTTTGATTTGAACTGCCACAATAATGGCCCTGTTCAACAATCTTTAATTTTTCAATAAAAGGACCGTCAACGATAGTATCTAAATATTGCATGATGGGGTGGTCATTGTAATGCTCATATTTTCTACCCGTCCATAGCCAAATTGTTTTTGACGGACAGGCAGCTTTTACTTGCTTACACAAATCAGTCACAGCTTCAATATTTTCCGCTTCAAACGGATCTCCACCAAGAATACTGAGACCTTCAATATAGTTTTGATTAACTAATTTAACAATCTCATTAATAGTTTCTTGAGTAAACGGCTGCCCAGCGTTGAAATCCCAACTTTCTGGATTAAAGCATCCCTTGCAATGCAAGGTGCAACCGGAGACAAACAATGAGACTCGTACGCCAGGACCATTACTAGTATCAAACGAGCGTAATTGAGAATAATTCATTTGTCTCCCTCCCCGCTTTCAGTTACATACTAATGCGGTTTTTAATTTCTGCCATCTTCCCGTCATTCATACGAGACTGGCCATTAACGTTACTATACCCAAGGTAACCACACACGCGACTGATAACTGATAAGTTATCACTGCCACAGTGTGGGCACTTGAACATCACATTCGTAGAGTGAGTATGGCAGTTATTACAATAAGCTGAATCAAAGTTTACGCCTTGATAAAAGCCCATTTCCATACCACGTTTAATAATAGCCTTATCCCCTTCCAAGTTCTCAGGATTGGTGAGGCGGATATACTGAATGTGGCCACCTTCACAAAGATGGAAGCACTTAAATTCGTGATCTTGTTTTTCAAAAGGCGTAATGTCTTCAGCCACATTTAAGTGGAAGGAATTCGTGAAATACTCCGTACTGTAGTACGGATGATTTTCAAATTCATTCGTTACGGCCATTTCCTTACAGTAGTCAGCATACTGACGAGCCTGTGTTGCACATAAGCTTTCTGCAGGCGTGCCATAAATAGCATAAAGATAATGGTCCTCTGCCTTAAAAGCATTTAACTTAGATTGCAAATAGCGCAAGACTTGAGCGGCAAAATTGGAATTATCTTCAATCATGCGCTTGCCAGTCCACAAGTACGTTGCATCATCTAAGGCAGTGATGCCAAAACTTGCGGTCATGTAGTCAACTAAGTCACCTACCTTGTCATCGGGATTTTTTGTCCCATGATAAAAACCACCTTGTGTGAAAGCCAAGGGATTGCTAGAGCAGCGTTGATTGCGGATAACATCGTAACGCTTTTTCAAGAAATCACGAATGACTTGTAAGCGGTCATCAAAGATATCCCAGAACTTTTGGCGCCATTCTTGCGGATACTCCGTCATGGCAATCTTAATCATTAAAGGGATATTTAAGCTGGCTGCGCCAATATTACAACGGCCAATCGTAACGAACTTACCCGTCTCTGGATCCTTCCAAGGAGACAAGTAAGCACGACAACCCATCGGACTGGTAATAACACCCTCTTCGCGGAACAAGCGAGAAACAGTTCCGTGCTCACTTGAAATCGACAAATAGTCAGGGTACATACAAGTTGAAGAGGTTTGAACAGCTTCGTCAAAAAGATCTGCACTGTACTTGTCTGCCTCGACTTGATTCTTATCAAAGAGATAAACCAACTTCGGGAAAACAACTGGCTTATGATCCTTACCATGCCCATTGCGTCGAACGCGCAACATCACCGTATTGATCAAATTCAACAAGCGCTTGTCTTCTTCCGGTAAATTAATGTCCCATTGACCAAAGCTAATCGTTGTGAAAGCAAAGTCACCACGGCTACAAGGAACGGTATTTAACTTAAGCTCAAGAGATTGGAAGCCTTGCTCAAGCTCACGCAAAAGAATCTTATCTGCGTAGCGACGTGCTTGGTCTTCAGTTAATTCCAATTCATTTTTGGCATCAGCGTAGGCCTTGCCAAAAGTTTTATGTGCATACTTAAGAAGAACCTTATCCAATTCAGCGATTGTAAAGCCACCAAATTGTTGTGCAGTTGCAACTAACGTAATGTCGCCGATTACCTGTAAAGCAGACAAGATGGTCTTTGGTTCAGTGTATTGCACGTTAGACATTTCAAAACCATCTGTTAGGACCGTCTTGAAGTCGAATAAACAACAATTGACACAACCTAAAATCATGTCACGCAAGTCGTGAATATAGATATCACCTCGTTCAATTAATTCTTTTTCCTTGGCGGACAAATAGAATTGCTTATAAAGGCTCTTTGTTAAATAACCTTTAATAAGTGAGCCCTTAGTTGAAACTAAAGAGCTATCAAAGTTGGCATTTTCGCGATCACCCAAGCGCAGTACGTCATCGGCGTCTTGGCGCAACTTTTCAAAAGTCTTAGCGTAATTCGTTTTGTAGTAGCGGTATTCAGCATAGGCTTTAGCAACGTCCTCAAAACCAGTTACCGTAAGAACGGCAATGACGAGTTCGTGCAATTGGGCAACTGTGACATTCTCCGTGCCTTGTAAACGACGCAAAATAGCCTCAACAATCTTATTGACTGAGGCATCATCAACCGTTTTATCGCATCGCATTGCTGCCTTATTTACAGCAACCGCAATTTTTTCTGGGGAGAAGTCTTCTAATGAGTTGTCCTTTTTAATAACCTTCATGGCGAATACCTTTAGCGACGTCCGCTAGCAAAAAAGTTTTTAAGTGATTATGAAAGAATCGTCATTCTACTCATTTTCCAAAATCTTTTCATAGCGAACCCCCTATGATTGGTAGTCAAAAATAATTGTCGACACTACATATAGTAGTTAAAAAGATTTGACATATGGAAAAGCTCGATGATTCAAGCAATTAGAGCATCTCACTTGTGGCTAAAAATATTTTCTATGAATCCCATAGCTTTTGATGTTGACAAAAGCTAAAGTTCATGTTTTAAGTTCAGGCAATCCTTTAAGTTAGAGGCAAAATCCCCTTGGGATTTAAATACGTATTTTAATTCTTTAAGTTAAAGTATAAGTTTAATATGTTTTGTATCGTATTGAATGTTAAAGAAAAACCCGCTTTACTGGCGGGTCTTTTCCCTGAATATGTTATTTAGGAGATCGTTCTTTTTGTTGTTGAAGCAAATCTCGAATCTCACGTAACAAGAGAATATCTTCAGGCGTAGGAGCTGGTGTCGGAGCTGGTTGAGCTTTTTTCTCTTCCTCTTGTTTTGCTTTAAGAAGGTCTTCAGCACGTTGTCGTACTTTACTGACAACTCTTACCATAGAAAAGACAACAAGGGCTAACAGTAGGAAATGGAAGACAGATGTTAAGAACGCCCCATAGCCAACTACTGTTGCTCCCGCTTTGGTTAGCGCAGCATAAGTCATCGGACCTTCATAGTTGGCAGGCATTGATAGAACAAAAAAGAGATCCGAAAAGTCTTGAGATCCGACAACAGCCCCAAGAATTGGATTCACAACATCTTTAACCAGAGAATTAACGATTTGACTAAAAGCGGCGCCAACAATAACACCAACTGCCATATCGATCACGTTGCCCCGGCTAATAAAGGCTTGAAAGTCCTTAATGAAATTTTTCATTGTCAAACAACTCCTCATTTTAGGTGATAACGTTTTCATTTTAGCTTTTAATTGACAAGACGGTCTTAGTCTAGTGATTATTCCTAACATAATTCTACTTCAAAGATGATGGTTGAAAACTGTTTTCTTTAAATTTTTCAAAATCTTGCATTGTTAAATGTCCATCTTTAAGCAAACCCATGGAGTGCAAGTGATCATATACTTGAAAAATATCCTTATCCCCTCGGCCCGATAAATTAACAATCAATGTTTGTTCTTTGTTTGGATTATCTTTTGCGAGCTTTAATGCATAAGCCAAAGCATGACTACTTTCTAAGGCTGGAATGATGCCCTCTTTAAGACTCAGTAACATGAACGCCTCTAGAGCTTGCGCATCCGTCACTCCAACGTATTGGGCTCGACCAATGGACTGGAGGTAAGCATGCTGTGGGCCGACAGAAGGGAAGTCAAGCCCCGCCGCCATGGAGTACGATTCCATTATTTCACCTCGACTATTTTGCATATTCAGTGAATTCGCTCCAAAAAATACGCCTTCTATCCCTGTTTGTAGTACGCATCCATGGTGTTGGGTAGTCATCCCCAATCCCGCTGGCTCTACACCGATTAGAGAGACCGAGGTGTCATTGATAAAATCATTGAAAATCCCAATAGCGTTGCTACCTCCACCTACGCATGCAATAACAGCATCTGGAAGCTTACTTTCAAAAGCCAAAACTTGTTGTTTAGCTTCCTCCCCAATAATTTTTTGAAACTCGCGAACAATGGTTGGAAATGGATGGGGACCTGCTGCGGTTCCTAGCATATAGTGGGTTGTTTCATGATTCTCAAGATAGTCTTGCATAGCGGCATCGCAAGCTTCTTTTAAGGTTTGTGCTCCCTCAAAAACAGAAATAACTTTGGCCCCCATTAACTCCATTCGAAATACATTAGGCTTTTGTCGCTCAACATCTTTAGCACCCATATAAATAGTGCAGTCAAATCCCATTAACGAACAAGCTAAAGCAGTTGCAACACCGTGTTGACCAGCTCCAGTCTCCGCAATAATCCTCTTTTTCCCCATACGTTTTGCAAGCAGTGCCTGCCCCAAAACTTGATTTGTTTTATGGGCTCCCCCATGCAATAAGTCCTCTCGCTTGAGGAAAATTTTTGTTTTGGTTCCCGAGGTTAGATTTTGGCAAAGAGTTAATGGTGTTGGACGCCCAGCATAATCATTTAACAAAACTTCAAGCTCTGCTTTAAAAGAAGAATCTGACATAGCTTCAATAAAAGCCAATTCCAGTTGATCTAATGCAGGTTTTAATGCGGCAGGAACATATTGGCCACCGAAAGAACCAAAAAATGGATTAAGTTTAGACATAAGTCACTCCAAATAATTAGGCCTACTTGGAGCGGGCTTATTACATTGTTGTCGGTCATTAAGGTAAAAATAAACCCGCTCTGTACATAGGCGGGTTGATCATTTATGAAGATTGCAAAAAACTTGGCACCCGCTCTAGGAGTGCCACCACCAATACTGTGAGCTTTGCAACATCATGTTCATCGAAATTACCTTTTTTAGATTAGTTAAGTCATAGTAACACAGCTAAAAAATACTATCATTGGTAAATATCCTAGTGTTCGTCGACGTCTTAAAGTTCAACTTTAATCTAGTGGTTTTCTCTTTAAAATGCCCACATTATGTGCAATCCTCTGACAGATTTGACTAAACCGATTACAATCACGGTTAACGCAGGCCACTTCTAGTGGCGACTCGCTTTTGCTGTTGTGATCATGATCAATAGTAAAATCATATAGCCAATTTCTGCTTGGCCTGCCATTTCTACTTGCGGAAATCATTCTATGAAAAAATCTGATGTTGGCGTGGTTAGTGTCATTTATGCTATCGGCCTGGGCTTTTTATGGATGACACTTGACCTTCCGGAAGGTGCGCAGACTTACCCTCTGGTTCTAATTACAGCTTTACTCTGCGTTAATACTATTTATTTCATTCGATCGCTTTGGGCCTTTCGGTCAACTCATCAGGTGGAAGACGATGTCTCAACCACTTTCAAAAATTTTCTTCCCTCTCAGTTCATAGGTGTATTCATTTGGTGTATTGGTTACCTAATCTTAATGTACATCGTTGGATATTACGTTTCTACGGTTATTTTTATGGTAGGGACGATGCTCTTTTTGAAAGTTAAACCACTTTATATTTTTATTAGTGTCGCAGTTATAGCTGCAATGGTTGCTGCGGTCTTTTCCACATTTTTACACGTTCCCCTTCCTACGGGAATGCTTTTTTAATGATAGGAGCGTGTTATGCTTGAAACATTAAGCCTAATGGGAGCTGGTTTTCTTCACGCCCTTTCCCCTCTCAACTTATTAGCAATGGTTGCCTCTACTGCGCTAGGAATTACGATTGGGTGTTTACCAGGTCTATCTGCAGCCATGGGTGTGGCATTATTATTACCAGTTACGTTTGGTATGGATCCAGCCACTGGATTAATTGTTTTAGGTGGTATTTATTGTGGCGCTATTTTCGGTGGATCGATTAGCGCCATTTTAATTCATACCCCGGGCACTCCTGCTTCAGCAGCCACAGCAATAGAAGGCTACCAATTGACACTAAAAGGACAGGCGGCAAAAGCACTAAGTGTTGCATGCTATGCCTCTTTTTGTGGTGGGTTGCTCAGTTGCATCTCATTGTATTTCTTCTCCCCGTTGCTTGCAGAACTAGCTATGCAATTTAAGAGCCCAGAATACTTCTGGCTTTCAATCTTCGGTTTGACCATTATTGCAGGGGTTTCTTCCCGCTCTATTCTTAAGGGACTTATGTCTGGGATCTTAGGTCTTTTGATCTCCACCATTGGCATGGATCCTATGGAAGGTGTTGAACGTTTTATGTTCGGCCAAAGTACGCTTTACAACGGAGTAAATACAACTTGTGCCTTGATTGGACTTTTCTCAATGTCTCAAGTTCTTATTTTGGCAGAGAAAAAAATCGTTGAGCGTGCCAAAGCTACGAAATTTAAAATGCAATTTGGCATCTCTCGCCAAGAGATTAAACGTTTAACACCAACGATTACACGTTCTTGGCTTATAGGTAACATTCTTGGTATTTTGCCTGGCGCTGGAGCAACGATCGCATGCTTCATGGGTTATAACGAAGCCAGACGTTTCTCAAAACATAAGGAAGAGTTTGGCAATGGTTCTATTGAAGGAGTTGCCGGTTCTGAAGCTGCCAATAATGCCGTAACGGGAGGTTCTTTAATTCCAACTTTAACCTTAGGCATTCCGGGCGAATCGGTTACCGCCGTTTTGATGGGGGGACTCATTATTCATGGGTTACAACCCGGACCGGAACTGTTTACCACCTACGCACCAATGACCTATACATTTTTTGCCGGGTTTGTTCTTGTGCAATTTGCAATGTTAGCTATCGGTCTTTGGGGCAGTAAAGTTTTTGCTCAGATATCTCGCCTCTCAGACAGTATTCTGATTCCTTCTATCTTTGTGTTATGCGTGGTGGGCTCTTACGCCATTCATAATAATTTTGTGGAAGTGATCATCATGTTTATTTTTGGGATCATTGGTTATTTAGTTCGCAAGTTTGATCTCAATGCGGCAGCTATTGTTTTAGGACTGATTTTAGGTCCCATTGGAGAAAATGGATTACGTCGCTCACTTTATTTAAGTGATGGAGACCCTTCTATTCTTTTCTCAACTCCATTGTGTTGGATGCTGATCCTTTTGTGCATCGTTGGCATTTTCTCTCCGATGATTATGGGGAGATTTGAAAAGAAAATGATGGAGAAAAAATAACCACTTTAAAAGAAGCTAGGGTCAGACCTCCTGGCTTCATTCGTTTTAACGGGTCAAGTAAAACTTAAAACCTTAAGGTTTAAGGAGAATATCACATGAAGAATGTTCTATTATCACTTGCTGTAGCAATGGCTCTTCCCCTATCAGCTCAAGCCTGGACTCCACAAAACGATATTAATGTGATCGTTGCTTACAAAGCGGGCTCTGGAACAGATACGGGTGCTCGATTGCTTTCGAGTCAAGCTGAAAAATTCATTGGTAAGACTTTGATTATTAATAACCTTCCTGGAGCGGATGGCAAAATTGGCTGGACCCGCCTCGTTCAAGCTAAGCCAGATGGCTACACGATTGGTTTTATCAACTTACCGACATTTACAACACTGGCTGCACAAAAAGGTGCTCCGTTTACAACGGCTCAAATTATTCCTATTGCCAATCACTTAACGGAAACAAGTGTCGTTGTTGTTCGAGCAGACAGCAAAATTGACTCATTGCAAACTCTCGTTAAAGAAGCGCAGGCCAATAGTAAATTACGCTGTTCTACTAACGGCGTAAAAGCTTCCAACCACACAGCAGCTCAATTGTTTGCCAAAAGTGCAAACTTTAAATATAAGGCAGTTCCATACGGAGGTACAGCAGACCAATTGCTAGCACTTCGTCAAGGTGAAGTTGACTTTTCTTGTGCCAAAATTGCTGACGTTGCAAAGTTAGTGACTGGTGATAAACCTGAATTACGCATCTTAGGTGTATTTGATAAGCAACGTCTGAAAGAATTCCCCGATGTTCCGACATTAGGTGAACTTGGTTACTATGGTGAATGGTATGGCTCTGCTCGAGCATTAGTTGCCCCTGCTGGTATGCCTGAAGACATCGTTAAGTATTACGTTGATACTTTCCAAAAGGTGATGAATGACCCAGCTGTCATTGAAGCCCATAAGACAGCGGGTTTAAATCTTGAGTACAAGAACGATAAGGAACTTGACGAATTAATTAAGGCTCAAGAAGTTTTTGCTCGTGACGTCATCAGCACGCTCTATTAATTAGCACATCTAACTTGAAATAAAGGCCTTGAAGAAACAACTCTTCAAGGTCTTTTTATCTTTCATAGATGACATTGTGAAATTAGTATGACATTGCATCTATATTTATCTTATTGTTTTATTTGACAATTCTGTAAAAATTACTTCCCAATCACGTTCAAAGTGTCATTGAGTCTTCAGTGTTTTGAAACATTCCTGTCATAGAGCTCACGAATAATGTCGCCATGATTAATTTCGGAGTTCTTTTGTAATGTTGGAACTGCATAACGTTTCAAAACGCTTTGGCAACCGTACAGTTTTATCTGACATTTCTCTTTCTATCAATAAAGGGGAAATTGTTTCCATTCTTGGCCCAAGCGGATGTGGCAAGACGACCTTATTAAATATCATTTTAGGCTTGTCAAATATCACCTCCGGCAAACTTTTCTACAACGGCGAAGACTTGAGTCGCGTCCCTATGCAAAAGCGCGGCTTTAATATTGTTTTCCAGGATTTTGCTCTTTTCCCAAATCTTAATGCGCATGAAAATATTGTCTATGGTCTTCGAAATTGCCCCAATATTTCATCCGCTTCCGAAGTAAGTGATCTCATTGATTTATTAGGTTTGAGAAAGCATCTCCATCAACGTATTGATGAACTCTCTGGTGGACAAAAACAACGCGTAGCAATTGCCCGTACGCTTGTGATGAAACCTCGTGTTTTACTACTTGATGAACCTCTATCAGCTTTAGACGGCATTATCAAAGAGTCGATCAAAGAGCGTATTCGCATGATTGCCCGTCAATTTAAGCTCACAACACTCATTGTGACACACGATCCAGAGGAAGCATTGACGCTCTCGGACCGAGTTCTCATTATTAATAATGGTCGCATTGAACAATTCGCTCCACCGTCTGAAATTGTTAAGTCCCCTGCTAACTCTTTTGTTGAAGAGTTTATTTTGAGTCAACTCAATGTCAAGCGGACAAATATTTTGAAGCTTTTTGACGATAAGTCTCAAGTTGCTTAAGGAGATCGTCATGTTTTTCTCTTTAGGCCATGAACGCCGAGATCTAAAGATTGTTTTTACTGCTGTTACTCTCTTTTTCTTAGCGATTCTTTTTTATCCGTTAATTTGTCTTTTAAGTCAATCTGCTTTTGGTTCTGACGGTCAATTAACCTTAACTCACTATAAAGCTGTTTTTGAAGAAACAAGTTTCTGGGAAGCGCTAGGCAATAGTTTGACAGTTTCAAGCCTAGCCGCCTTAACATCGACATTTTTAGCTTTTATTGCTGCTTATGGTTTGCACTTTAGTGGCTTATCTAAGCGTTTGAAAAAAGTTTTCCAAATTGTCATCTTATTGCCGCTTTTCTTGCCTTCGATTACCTATGGTTTTGCCGTCATTTATTCATTTGGCCGAATGGGATTAGTGAGCCAGTTAATTGCTCCGCCACCATTTTCAATTTATGGTTTTTGGGGCTTATTTATTGCCGATATCATCTACACGTTGCCAGCGGCATTTTTGATTCTATACAACGCTTTTTTCTATATTGACCGACATTTTGTCATTGTGTCCCACTTGATGGGAGACTCTCCTTGGCAAACGTTCTACATTACTTCATTACGTCCTGTTGTTGGTAGCTTAGTTAGTGCCTTCATTTTGTGCTTCTTCCTTTGCTTTACGGACTTCGGTATTCCTATTTCGATTGCCGGTGAATATCGAGTCATCGCTACCGAGCTTTATATGGCAATGATGGGTGCAATCCCCAACTTCCCAAAAGGATCAGTCATTGCAGTTGTTATGCTCATTCCTTCTGTGCTTAGCATTATTGTGCTTCGATTAGCAGAGCGATTGAATTTCCGTTATGGCAAGGTTTCTAAAGCAGACATCAAGCCTCACATTTTGCGCGATCGTTGCTTCCTTGGCTTTTATGCCTTGCTTTCAACAGGCCTACTCTCGGTCTTCTTGGTGATGTTTGTGGTGCCCTTTGTCAAACAATGGCCCTATCAACCTGACTTTACGCTCTCTGTTGTTACACACATCTTAACCAATAGTGAAGTTTGGACCGTCTACGGACAATCTGTTTGGGTAGCGTTACTTTCAGCTTTATTTGGAACGATCCTTTGTTTTGCTGCGGGTTTAATTAAAGCCCGCTCCCGTTTGTCGACTTGGTGTCAAACCACCATGGATCTATTTGCCATGATTGCTAATACGGTTCCAGGCATGGTTTTAGGTATTGGCTTTTTGTTTGCCATGAGTGGAACCTCGATTGCAAACACTTTCGCCATTTTGGTTCTTTGTAATTTGGTGCACTTCTTTGCAACACCTTTCATGATGGCTACGACTGCTTTTTCCAAAATGAATGCTGGCTGGGAAACAACCGGTGCGTTAATGGGTGATAGTTGGATCAAGACCATTATCCGTGTGGTTCTTCCCAACTCCAAGGCAACCATTTTGCAAATGTTCTCCTACTTTTTTGTCAGCTCCATGGTCACGATCAGTGCTGTTGTGTTCTTGACTGGGGCAAAGACAATGCTTTTAACTACGAAGATCAAAGAACTGCAATACTTTGAAAAATTTGAAGAAATTTTTGTGCTGAGCTTATTGATTTTTGTAACCAACGTCTTCGTTAAGGTGCTCTTTGATGCCTTAGCTGAAAAAGACATTCATTTTAATTCTTCTGTGACGCAACGCTTAAAGAGCCTCTGTCGTCAAATCTTTAAACCCTTTTCATTCATTTCATCAAAATTTTAAGGAGTCTGTGATGAAACGTCTGTCTGTTTCAACTGTTTCCGTTTTGTCTGCAGCTGTCATGGGACTTACGGGTTGTGGAGATAGCTCCACGTCAGCTGCCGATGCAACCTCGGCAAAGAAAATTCAACAAGTTGTGATTTATACAAATGCGGACGAAGAAGCTCAAACAGCTATGAAAAATGCTCTTAACCGCAAGGGCTTTGAAGGTCAATATGTTATGCAATCCTTTGGCACATCCGAGCTGGGTGGCAAATTAGCGGCCGAAGGTAAGTCCATTGAAGCTGACGTCATCACAATCAGTACGTATTACTTAGATAGCTACCAAAAGAAGAACAACATGTTTGCTAAGTTGGATTTTTCATTAAAAACCTTAAATCCAACCCCCAATTACTATGCTCCGATTTTAGGTAACACGGGCGCTATTTTTGTGAACACAGAAGTGATGAAGGCAATGAAAGTTGCTGCGCCTAAAGCTTTAAAAGATTTAGCTAAACCGGAATACAAAGGAAAGATTTCTGTTCCTGACATCATGGGCTCTTCAACCTCTTGGTTAATGACTCAAGCCGTATTCGCAGCAGAAGGCGACGAAAAAGGCGCAAAAACCATTGCGGCAATCGAAAACAACGCCGGTGCTCATCTCGAAAAATCAGGCTCCGCTCCCCTTAAGAAATTGCGCGCAGGCGAAGCAGCTATCGGTTTTGGTTTGCGTCATCAAGCTGTCGCTGATAAAGCACGCGGTTTGCCCATTGATTACATCGATCCGATTGAAGGTAACTTCCAATTAGTCGAAGCCGCTGCTGTTATCGACAAGGGAGCCAAAACGAATCCCAATGCTCAAAAAATGGTGGAAGTCATTGCGACAGAAGGTCGAAAGGAGTTGATTCAGTTCTATCCTGTCGCACTTTATGAAGGTGAAGAAGTCACAGCTGAAAATAAACCTGCCTATCCGAAGACATGGAAAGAACCTTTAACGGTTGAACTATTACAAGCCCATCAAAAGGCTGTTAAAAGCGCTCATTAATAAATAACTTAACTTACGAAACTAAAGAAACAAAATGCAAGATCCTAATACTTTTAAATTACTGACCCCGGGCCCCTTAACAACAAGCTTATCCGTTCGACAACAAATGTTGGTTGACCGCTGCACATGGGATGAGGATTACAAACGCATTACTCAAGACATCCGACAAGGCTTATTAACCTTAGCTCACACAAACCCTGAAAAATATACAACGGTTCTGATGCAAGGTAGTGGTACTTTTGGTGTTGAATCCGTCCTTAGCAGTATTCCCTCTCAGAACGATAAAGTTTTGGTTTTGGTCAACGGCGCCTATTCCGAGCGCATGTGTCAAATACTGACTTATCACAAAATCAACTTTGATCGCTTGGATTTCGCTTGGGATGAAATGCCCTGTGCAGACTGTGTTAATGCTTATTTGAATCAGCATCCTGAAATTACTATCGTTACGATGGTTCACAATGAAACAACGTCCGGGCTTTTAAATGATATCGAAAGTATCAGTCGTGTCGCTAAAGAACATGACTGCACGATGATTGTCGATGCAATGAGTTCGTTTGGTGCAGTTGATATTAATGTTGAAGACCTTGGGATTGACTTCTTAATTTCGTCTGCGAATAAGTGCATTCAAGGTGTACCAGGCTTCTCGTTTGTGATTGCCAATACAGATGTTTTAACAGCTAGCGCTGGCAATGCTCGCTCTCTTTCATTGGACCTCTACGATCAATGGCGAGTCATGGAAAAAGATGGTGGTAAGTGGCGCTTTACCTCCCCTACTCATGTTGTTGCAGCATTTCATCAAGCACTTCAAGAACTTTTAAAAGAAGGTGGTGTAGTAGCTCGAGGACTTCGTTATAGCAAGTGCAACCAAATGATGCGCGAAGGAATGGAGCAACTTGGCTTTAAAGCATTTATCGAACAAGATCATCAAGGTCCCATCATCACAACATTCTTCTATCCTGACAATATCCAAATTGAATTTAAGCAAATGTACGCTTACCTCAAAAAGAATGGCTTTGTGATTTATCCAGGCAAACTCACAGAACGAGAAACTTTCCGCTTAGGCAACATTGGAGAAATCTATGAAGAGGATGTGAAAGAAGTCCTTTCATTATTTGCCTCATTCTTAAAGGAGTGTGAACATGCCTAAAATTGATGCAGTCATCTTTGACTGGGCTGGCACCACTGTAGACTTCGGATCCACTTCCCCTGTTTCTGCATTTATGGAGGCCTTTCGTCGCGCAGGTGTGGAAGTAACTGATGAAGAAACCCGTGCTCCCATGGGAATGCTAAAGCGTGATCACATCCGTACGATGTTATCAATGCCTCGTATCAAGAAACAATGGGAACAGGTTTTTAACAAAGTTCCTGATGCTAATGATGTTGAAAAACTTTATAAAGACTTTGAGCCTGCGTTGATGGCAGTACTCGACCAACATTGTGACATCAAGCCTGGCGTTATTGCGGCTGTCCAATACCTCCGTGAACGCCAAATTAAAGTTGGATCCACGACAGGGTTTACACAAACCATGATGGATGTAGTCATTCCTGAAGCGCATAAAGGTGGCTACTATGCTGACTGTGTCGTCACGGCTGATGATGTTTGGGGATTCGGTCGCCCCTGGCCTTATATGGTATTTGAAAATATGCGTCGCCTACAGTTGCAAGACGTACGAAAAATTGTGAAAGTTGGCGACACAGTTTCCGACATGAGAGAAGGTAAGAATGCAGGCCTCATCACAGTTGGTGTTATTGAAGGAAGCTCATTAATCGGTTTAAATCAAAGAGAGTGGTCCAATTTGAGTCTTTCAGAACAGACTGAGCATTTTGAGAAAGCAAAAGCAGGATTTCTGGCTGCCGGTGCCGATTATACAATTGCAAATATGTCAGAACTCCCTGCGTTAATTGAGAAATTAGAGTCTGGCAATTAACCATTATTTAAATATTAAAAAAAGCCTCTGGTTGTAATGCCAGAGGCTTCATTTTGATTGCTACAGATTTTTTAGTGTGCCTTTCTGTGCATATTGTCAATAAAGGCCATGATTAAAGCAGAGAACACAAACGTTAAGTGAATGATGACATACCACATCAACTTTTCGTTGTTGAGCTTTTCCAAATCCATGAAAACTCGCAACAAGTGGATCGAAGAAATAGCAACGATTGAAGCAGCAACTTTGTTTTTCAAAGAGCCAGCGTCCATCTTTCCAATCCAATCCAGTTTTTCTGCCTTTTCACCGATATTTAAACTGGAAACGAAGTTTTCATAGCCAGAGAACATTACCATTACGATAAGTCCACCAACAAGCCCCATATCGATCAAGGACAAAATGCCGAGAATTAAATCAGCTTCTGAATAGGCTAAAACATTGGGCAGGATATGGTAAACCTCTTGGAAAAATTTAAATCCAAGGGCGATCAATGCCAGAGATAAGCCCAAATATAAAGGGGCCAATAGCCAACGAGTGGCATACATTAGTCGCTCAAAATACAGTTCCATAAAGTGTCCTTATTATTGTTAATTGTTAGAGAATCGAATTTTGATGTTAACAAATCTTTATTGTGAAAATCTATCCTACTCAAAGGTAAAGGCATCTATTTTTTGTAATTATTTTTTATAAAAATCAATTGATTAAAGATAAAAAGCCCTCAAAGAAATTTCTTCTTTGAGGGCGATTAACTAATAAGTGCTCTTGTTGTTACATTGCACCCATCGTTGTAATAACGACAGCATTAATAAAGTCAATCAAGAAGGCACCTACCAAGCTAACAATCAACCAGGCTTTGGGACTAGAACCGTACTTTTCAGCCATTGCTTGCATGTTGGCCAAACCGTTAGCGGTTGCTCCCATTGAAAAACCAATACCACCGACAGTGAGCATCACTGTATCGTAGTCACGCTTAAAGAGCATGAAAAGAACACCCCAAGCAAAGGCTAGCATCAAGATAGTTTGTGCTGCCAAAATGACCATCATGGGAATGGCTAAGTTAACAAGTTCATGAAGCTTAAGACTATTAACCGCCATGGTGACAAATAACACTAACGTAATGTCAGCAACCGTGTTAAGACTCTTTTCGTCAATACGCAAAGACTTTCCGAGATCTAAATCACTGATATTGCGAATCACCGCAGCCACAATCATTGAACCGATATAACCAGGAAGCGTGATCAATTGACCAAGCATGCCAGAAACAATCGAACCCAATCCCATGCAGATGGCAACAATACCCACAGCCTTCATCATGTCATGTGTTAACGTCGGCTTTTCTGCAGCGTGCTCACTCATAATCCCCGTGTGCATTTCATCTGGTAAATGCAGTGGCGGTTCTGGTTGTTCAACTTCTTTCGGTGTCTTAATTTTGTACTTACGAATTAACCATTCACCAAATGGCGCACCAATCATTAATGCAGCTACCATACCAAAGGTGGCTGAGGTTATGGCGACGGCAGTACCACCGACAATGCCATAAGTTTGTTCAAAGTAGGGACCAAAAGCGGCAGAGGTACCCAATCCACCCATCATGGAAACAGATCCCGCTAAAAGACCATAGTGGTAATCAAGTCCCATAAATGAAGCTAAGCCCATGCCTAACAAGTTTTGAATAACGGCTAAAACGGAAACGGCCAGTAAAAAACCTACAAGAAGTTTCCCACCTTGCTCCACGACTTTGAGGCTAGCCATTAAACCAATCGTAGTGAAGAAAGCAAGCATCAATAAACTCTGTAACGTGCCGTCAAAATTGACCTGCATGATTCCAAAGTACTGCAATGTTGAAAGTGTCGTTGCACAGAGCATCCCACCCACCACTGGGCTTGGAAGAGAATAACGCTCCAATACCTGGATCTTGCTCTTAACCCAAACACCAATGTAGTACATCACAACGGCTAAAGCCACAGCTTGAATCATGTTGACATTTATTATCAAAATGTCACCGGCGGCATCGTTCATAAATGCTTCCCCCTTTTAAGTGTTAAGTTCAAAAACATAGCCCAAGTGGCTATTTATCCAATCTAATGAGTTTTTGTCTTTAGTCAGTAAGATTTACATTCGTTTCTAAGACAAGCTCCTTAAGATTGAGTTGTTCCTATTGGTGCTAATACCTAGATAAAAGAAAAACTCTCGTACAAACAGTACAGAGAGTTTCTCTGCTTGAATTTTTCGTAATTAAACCTACTTCCGCAGAAAAGCAATCAGCAATATGAAATCTATCAATGAAGTCTAGCTTTTTTGTATTAATATGCGATGTTTTCTATTTCATCAAAGAGAATGTATCGTTCATAAAAGCAAACACTTCTTCATTGGGCTATCTATTGACTCTATTTTTTGTTTCTCTTGTTTCTAATTCTAATGAAAACTCCTAAATAGCATTAAGGCCCTTAATCCCAATGACTAAGGGCCTGATCCTGAAAACTAACTAAGCTATTAGATTAGTATTTTTGGAACATTTCTTGGATCTTCTTTGGATCGTTGGTCTTGGTCAATGCCAATTGCAATAACAAACGAGCCTTTTGCGGGTTCAAGGAGTAACCATCAAGGAAACCTTGTTTACCGTATGCACTGTCAGCACCAGCAGGCGTAACGATACCATTGCCTACGCGGCTAGAACGGACAACAACAACACCTTGCTTAACCGCATCTGCTAAGCCCGGTTCTGCATCCTTATGAATAGAACCGTTACCGGTACCAGCGTGAATAATACCCTTAGCGCCTGCCTTCACTGCAGCATCGACCAAAGCGCGGTCATCATTGGCGTGAGAGTAAACAATATCAACACGCGGAAGCTTATCAAGCTTAGAAACATCAAATTCCGTTTCGTGCGTGTGCTTCATAGCGGTATCGCGCAAGAAGTAGTTCGTACCACCAGCGACATAACCTAAGAGACCTAATTCATGAGCCTTGAACGTGCCAGGATCGGTCGTGCTCGTCTTGCTTGCGTCACGAGCAGAATTAATTTGGTCGTTCAATGCAATCAAAACACCACGGTCTTGAGCTTGCGGGTCAGCAGCCAAACGGACAGCGCTCAAAAGGTTCATCGGACCGTCAGCAGAAATTGCCGTAGCGGGACGCATAGCGCCAACCAACACTACAGGTTTCTTGCTCTTAACCGTCAAATTCAAGAAGTAAGCTGTTTCTTCAAGCGTATCCGTACCGTGAGTAATCACAATCCCCTTAATCTTCGGGTCCTTCAACAATTCGTTGCAGCGCTTAGCCAACGTGAGGAGCACGTCGTCTGTCATATTGTTAGAGCTGATCTTAACAATTTGTTCACCTGTCACATCAGCATATTGCTTCATGGCAGGAACAGCATCAATCAACGTTTGAATAGCCAAGTCACCAGCCTTATAGCCCGTTGTTTGGGTATTGGAGGCAGCCGTACCGGCGATCGTACCGCCTGTGGCTAAAATAGCAACTTTCGGTAATTCTGCAGCAAACGCAGAACCAGCTAAAGCAAAGGCCAACGCAGCAGCCATCAAGGTCTTTTTCATAACATCAACTCCTCAAAAGTACCTTTCAATCACTAACCCTCGTCAGTGAGCATTTCAATACTATAATTTGAAATAATGAGAGCCTGATATTAGAGGAAACACTGATTTTTCACCAATCCCCCCAAGGATTATCCCCTAGAGAAAAATTCTTTATTTTCAAACACTTTCTGAACACCCCCAATCGATACATATAACAAAAAGGCACCTCTTTTAAACAAGTTCTTTTTTGTATCTAGCTCTCGCGACTCAACATAAAAATTAATCATAAAAAAATGAATAATCTCCTGTAATTTTGCCCTATCCTAGTTGTTACAAAAGTTTTCTTCGCTGTGTATTTACCTAAAACTTAAGTAAACAGTGTCCATAAAAATAACTCATTGAAATAAGAGAAATTAATTTTGAATCCTATTTATTTAAAGACTGAGATTTGAAAGAAGCTTTATGTAAAAAGTAAGAGTAAACCTTAATAGGAGTTTTCCTAACCTCTCTTTTTTATAGGAATATCGACTTTTATAATTCCCCAATCTTGCTGAGCTTGCAAGACAAATTAGTACTCAATATATGCAAAGGATTGAATATGAAGAAGCAACTTCTTGCTATGGCCCTTGGTCTCACGTTTGCTGTTGCTGCAAACGCCGCCGACGCACAATATCGCCTTGTTATTCACGGTGGTGCCGGCAACATTACTGTTGACCGTTTTACCCCTGAACAACAAGCTGAATACCATGCAGGTCTCCAAAAGGCTCTTCTTGCTGGTAACAAAGTTTTAGCCAGCGGTGGTACGGCTATTGATGCAGTGAAGGCTGCTATCAACGAAATGGAACTCAATCCGATCTTTAATGCTGGTCGTGGTGCTGTGTTCACAAATGAAGGCAAGAACGAACTTGACTCTTCTATCATGGACGGTAAGACCCTTATGGCAGGTGCTGTTGCTGGTGTTACCAATATTAAGCACCCGATTAATTGTGCAGACCTCGTTCGTACGAAGTCTCCTCACGTTATGATGGCGACGAAGGGCGCTGAAAAGTTCTGTGCTCAAAACGGTGCAGAAACGGTTGATCCGAAGTGGTTCTTCACGCAAAACCGTTATGACCAACTCAAGAAAGCTCAAGAAAAAGAACAAGTTATTCTTGACCACGATGGCGCCACAAAGAAAAAGACTGCTAACGCAGAGCTCTACATTGATCCGTTAATGTATGACTATAAGTATGGTACGGTTGGTGCTGTTGCCTTAGATAAAGACGGTAACCTTGCAGCAGGTACCTCCACGGGTGGTATGACCAATAAGCGCTATGGTCGTATCGGTGACAGTCCTGTGATTGGTGCTGGCACCTACGCTAATAATAAGTCCGTCGCAGTATCTGCAACGGGTTCTGGCGAAATGTTCATTCGTACGTCTGCCGCTTACAACGTTCACTCCCGTTATACGCACTTGGGTGAAAACGTTCAAAAGGCTGGTGATGCAGTGATCAAAGAAATCGGTGACATCAAGGGCACGGGCGGTATGATTATTCTCGACGCTAAGGGTAACTTCGCCTTCCCGATGAACTCCGGTGGTATGCATCGCGGTATGATCGACTCTAAGGGCGTCCCGATGACCGCTATGTTCGGTGATGAACAATTGCGTCATTTCAAAGCTAAGTAATCTATAGCCTTTGATAAAAAAGTGAGGTAGTCAAACTGCCTCACTTTTTGTTTTTATAGCAATCAAAATAACAGCACTATTTTAGAAGACACAAAGTACATCATTCCAACGAGTTGTATACGATGGGCTTAAATGTTCCCGTTTCATCTGCCAATCCTTTTTAGGTGAAAGAATTAATGCGCTTTGAATCGTCCCCTTCCCCCACCTGGCATTGAGCTGATCTATCACTGCAGATAGCTTTTGTTTTCGAAGATTCTCTTGAGGAGAAAAAAGGTCTAATGTTGTATCAGTTTCCTTCTCTAACCCTTGCAAAATAACACCTGCTTTCTTGTATCCAATGCCGTGTTTCCAACAATTTCTTGTTAATTTCACTGCAATATTGCGAATCGTAGTCGTATCATTTATTGGATGAATTAAAGAGTATGTGTCATAACCATTGTGATTGCCTGCTTCTGGTTTGAATCGGTTACTATAGATGAAAGTCGAAATACTGTGGCAACACTGGTGCTTAGCTCGCAAGATTTTTGCCGCTTCCTCAGCATGCATTGCAATCGCACTTTGTATCTGTTCAAGTTCATAAACCTCTCTAGAAAAGCTTCTACTTCGTAGAACTTGCTGCCTATCTTCGATGTCAAACTCAAATTCAATTGCCTCAATACCGTTGAGCTCCTGCACTGTTCTCAATAATGTTACAGGGAAGTAAGCTCTTAATTGAGAAGCAGGAAAGTTGATTAAATCTAAAACAGTTTCTATTCCAAGTGTGTTTAATCGCTTTGCTAAACCTCTTCCGATCCCCCAAACATTTTCTATAGACTCCAATGACATTGCTTTCCTTTGACGTTCTCTACTCAAATCATTCCAATTTAAAACTCCTTTAAAAGCAGGGTAGCGTTTAGCTAAATGATTGCAAAATTTTGCGAGTGTTTTGGTTGGAGCAATCCCAACACATGTAGGAATACCTACCCACTGCAAAACTCGAGCACGAATCTGAAAACCTAATTCAGTGAGATTGGTTACGTCATTTAATAAAGCGAAGCATTCATCGATGGAGTAAATATAGATTTCAGGCACTAATGAAGAAATAGTTTCCATCATTCGGCGAGACATATCTCCATAAAGTTCATAATTGCTTGAAAATACAACAACCCGCTCTTTACTAATGATATCTTGAGCTTGAAATAAAGGCATTCCTCGTTTTAGCCCCAAGGATTTAGCCTCTTTCGTTAAAGTTACAATACAGCCATCATTATTGCTTAACACCACAACGGGTTGTCCATTCAATTTTGGCTGAAATACTTTTTCACATGATGCATAAAAGTTATTGCCATCGATAAGCGCATACATTTTAGGATCTTGTCTCTTTATTTGAATATGTAATACAATATCATAACTATCGAGGAGAATTCAAAGTGCAAGAGAAAAAATCAAAAAGAGGCGGTTCGCGAGAAGGTGCTGGAAGAAAGCCATTTAATAATGAAGCTATGCATAGTAGCATCACGGCACGGTTAACTTCAGATGAAAAACAACTCTACAGTAATTTAGGCGGAGTAAGCTGGCTAAGAAGTGCCATTGAAAAAGCTTCTATAAAAGCAAGCCCTTTAATTCCAGTACATGTCAACAGTCATGTCAGCATTCCAATAACGGAATGTTCTGTACAAGCAGGATTCCCCTCACCTGCTGAAGATTACTTAGAAGGAGCTATCGACTTTAACGAATTGCTCATTGATAATGTTGCTTCAACTTTTGTTTTAAAAGCTGCTGGCGAGTCAATGATAGACGCAGGAATTCAACCGGGAGATTATCTTGTAGTTAATCGAAGTCGTGAGCCAAAAAATCAGGACATCGTCATCATGCAAATTAACAATGAATTTACAGTAAAGCGTTATGTCAAAGAAAAAGGGCAAATATATTTAAAAGCTGAGAATAGCTCAGGACTTTATTCGAATATTTATCCAAATGAAAATGATACCTGGATCACTTTTGGAGTTGTAAGCTTTGTGATTAAGGCCGTGTAATAAAATGGAATAAAAAATTGATATTTTAAGTCCAATCGGATAGGAGGCTGGGGATTAGCTCCCTAGCCGTCCTTCCACACCACCCACC
>Scooby_p2__coassemble_568_pt1 | contig 23894 bp, 24 predicted proteins | sample Scooby_p2__metabat2_high_PE_019 | metagenome-assembled genome bin Scooby_p2 | reverse complement strand
TTAAACCGGATGTTGTACTTTGCGTTGGTCAAGCTGGTGGTCGATTTAACCTTAATGTAGAGCGCATCGCTATTAATATTGATGATGGAAGAATTCCAGACAATGAAGGTTATCAGCCGATTGACGTGAAGATCTTCGATGATGGTGAAAATGCCTATTTCTCTAATTTGCCCATTAAGGCTATGGTAGAAGAGTCGAAAAAGGCTGGTGTTCCTGCAGCTGTTTCTAATACTGCTGGTACCTACGTTTGCAATCATATTATGTATTCACTGTTGTATTACATTAACAAATATAAGCTGAATATCAGAGGCGGTTTTGTTCATGTTCCCTATATCGCAGAACAAGTGATGGGAAAAAAGAATGTTCCGTTTGTTGAGTTAATGTCAATGACCAAAGGATTAGAAGCTTGCATTCGTGCGATCAAAACTCATTCTGAAGACATTACGGTAACTGGCGGTTTAGAATGTTAATTGCATTCTTCGCATAATGACAAAAGGCAACCGGAATCTTGGTTGCCTTTTTTGTTTCTGTTGAAATCTAGAATTATTGTCTCGATTGATTGTCTTTTAATTGACGCGCCTCCCCTATTCTAAAGGGAATGGCCTGCTCCCGCACTGCCTGGCGCAAAAAAATATTAACTGCTGTGGTCATGTCCATTCCCAATTCAGAAAACAGTTTTTGTGCCTGTTGTTTCAATTCTGGATCGATTTTGATGTTCGTACTTTGACCAGCCATAGCATCCTCTTTTGTTATTTAGTATTCTACATAACGAAATGCCCGTTGTCAATATATTAGGCGTATTTTGGACATATTAAAAAAGGCACCTCGACTGAGGTGCCCTTATGTGACGAATATTTAATTAGTATTTAAACTTACACGTCAGCATTTTCCGTACGCTTGGCGGGACCCTTGTAACCTTCGGTTTCCACGAATGCAGTATCCATCACTGCAATACGTTCCTTACCGTTAAAGGTGTGGAGCCAAATGTCATAAGTAGCACCTGCCAACATGTTCTTAGCAAGATCCTTTTGCGTGAAGGTTAAAACCATATCAAGCTTGCCGTCACCATCCACATCTCGCTTAGCAGTCTTAATCGGTTGTGCTAACTTATCTGCCATCTTAATCTTGTTACCAATAGATGCGCGACCCACGCCAGCATAAGTCTTGGAGAGATCAATCTTCGTTGCATCCATCTTACCCTTGGAGAATAAAACGAGATCAACTGTCTTATCGCTCTTCGGATCGATACTGTCAGCCATAACCGTCATGCTGTACGGAGCCATTTGACGCAACTTGTCAGCAACCTTTTCTTGAGCTTGGTTGAACGTCTTCAAGTTATAAGCATGGAGATATTCAGCAGCCTTGTAGTCAGACACCTTCATCAACATCTTGGCATGATTTTCAACTGTAGCACGTTCCTTTGCCCAATCTGCTTCCATCGATGAGATCATTTGAGAGATCTTCTTCAGGTCTTGACGTTGGAAGTCGTACGTGTTAGCGGCATTAATGAAGGTAGACACAGGCCATTCAGCACGATAGCTGAAGTATTCAGGTGTACCCTTGAAGTGCTCAGCCGTTGCCTTGTCCCACGTAAAGAAAGAAGTACCTTCAGCCGGACGTGCCAATGGATAGAACGGCACATACGGGCTTTGGCACGGACGTGCATGCGTGCGATAGCCAGCAATCAAGAGCGGATTCTCATTCATTTCAACAACAAGTGACTCATGCGTTGTAGCACGGCAAATGCCTAAACTTTGCGTGTGATACCACATGTTATCTTGTTGAGCAATATCATGTTCGTGTGTACGAAGAAGATCCTTAACATCCTCAACTCCCCACTTTTTATTGGGTGTTGCGCTGTACGGGAATTTTTCTGGATCGGTAATATTTTGACCAGTAATCTTCTTCCAAGCAAGATTATTACGAGATGAGTTATAGTCTGCAGCACGACGGTCTGCCGGTGCAACTGCTACACGATAGTTAAAGTCAGAGTAAACACCTTCCTTAGCTGGCTTATAACGACCATTCTTAATTGCACGTTCAATCATTCCCGGAGCAACAATGACATTTTCCGTATCCGTTGCGTCGACTTTATCCATCATAAAATTATTCGGGATATAAACAATTTCATTGTCCTTCACACGACGAGCGACCCAAGTGTTACCTTGGTGAATAGCGATTTGCCAAGCTTCTTTCGGGTCTGCAACGGTATAGGTACGACCTTCAGAGAAATAACCATACTTACCTAATAAATCAATGGCAATTTCAATAGCATGACGTGCACTAGTTGCACGTTCAGCCATTAAGCGACGAATGCCGTAACCAATGCCACCATCTTTGGTTGGCATAATGTCATCTTCGTAAATACCCGTGCAGGCATTAGTTGCGATCACAACACCATTTTCGTTGACAAAGCCGTCAGAGAAAGAAGCGCCGGACGGATCGTAAGTTTGAGACCAGTAGAAACCAAAAGTCTTCTCAACTTGCGGAATTTCGGCTGCAGCCTCTTCAAACTTAATCTTTTCCCCTTTTTTATGCGTAGCTGCGGGAACCCAGTATTGGGCTGACAAAATACGGCCACCGTTATCTTCATTATGACCGACGATAATGTTGCCAGTCTTACTAACGTCCTTACCAACAATAACCGTAGAGCAAGCTGTGGCATTTAATGCTAAACCACCCAAAGCCAAACCCATGGCAGCCGCTGCCAATTTCATTTGAAAAGCCATTATGTTCCTCCTCTTGAACATATTTGCTTGAACGCCCCTTTTAATGGGTACCTAAAATTGATAAAGATTGTAGAACCCTCCCTTGTTACAAATTAGAAGGGATAACCCTTAATTGATTGATTTTATTGACATTCATCATTAAAAATAGTTTGCTTAACAAACATAGGGTTATTGCCCACAAATCGATATTTCACAAGCTTTAGAATCAATAGAGTGAGTTATTCTGTAAGAACTAATATATAAGTTAGAGGACCATATGAACTTGAAAAGCATTGATACTCCTGCCCTTATCCTGGATAAAGGCATTATGCAGGCTAATATAAATAGAATGCATGACAAGGCAAAAGCATTAGGTGTTACGTTACGTCCGCACGTTAAAACCAGCAAATGTTGGGAAGTTGTTCGTCGACAGTTATTGGGCAAAGAGGGTCCTATAACAGTTTCTACCTTGAAGGAAGCAGAAGAGTTTGCCTTGCACGGGGTCACTGACATGATCTACGCCGTAGGGATAGCTCCACAAAAGTTGCCTCGCGTTGCAGCACTTTATGAAAAAGGTGTAGATCTCAAGATCATTTTAGATAATGTAGCTAGTGCAAACGCTGTTTCCACATTCTGTAAAACACATCATTATGCGTTCAAAGTACTTATCGAAATTGATTGTGATGGTCATCGATCGGGATTAAGACCTAATGATCCAGAAATAATCAATATTGCGAAAGCAATTGCGGCTCCTGCAATCTTATCTGGAGTTATCACACACGCGGGCGGATCATACGATGTCGACACAGAAGAGGCATTGATAAAAAGAGCTCATGGTGAAAGAGATGGTATTTGCGCAGCTAAAAACCTTCTTTCAAGTGCCGGCTTTAAGTGTGAAACAGTTTCTGCCGGCTCAACGCCTACTGCATTGTATGCGGATAACCTGGAAGGTGTTACAGAACTTCGTGCAGGAGTATATGTGTTCTTCGACTTATACCAGGCTGGGGTTGGTTCGTGTCAACTGAGTGATATTGCTTGTTCACTTCTAGTAACAGTAATAGGTCATCAGAAAGATAAGGGGTGGATCATAACGGATGGCGGTTGGATGGCTATGTCACGGGACAGAGGTACAGCCAACCAGAAGATAGACCAAGGTTATGGTCTAGTCTGTGATATTGATGGAAAAATAATAAGTGGACTTTGGATGAGTGGAGCAAACCAAGAACATGGGATTATTTCGGCTAGGGACAATAGCGCCATCGATTGGGAGGATTTTCCAATTGGCAAACGTCTGAGAATTCTCCCTAATCATGCTTGTCCCTTTGCGGCGCAACATCCAAGATATTATGTTGTAGATAACTCTCAAGAAGTCTTAGATGTTTGGGATCGTTTTTACGGTTGGTAGATATATTTAGCTAAGTTGCTAGAGACTAAGGCGTCAGTTAAATTCTGACGCTTTTTTTATTCAAAAAACATGAATTTATAAATTGTATTTTTCTATCTATTATTTTTAATAATACCCACATATTAATCATCAAAGCCAATTCATCACAAAACATATAATTTCCAATAGAAAATAACTATAAACATATATTCAAATATAGAGATGAATTAACGTAACTTTAGTGATTAAGAGCTCAAGTATACGTATTAAAGTCAAGAATCAGATCATATCATCAACTACAAGTGATAAATTCAGATTTTTATATTTTAGATAACACTCAATATTCTAATTGTTAGGCTATGTTTTCAATCATTATACTGCGTGTTATTAATATATTAAAGCTATGAAAATAGCTTTTCAAATGGCTCTAGATTAAAAGATTGATCTACTTGACAGTACATATTATAACTATCATAATATTGAGTGTTATTATATTGTAATACTTATTATATTGAGAGTTATATGAGACCATCTGTAGCTGTAGAAACGTCTTTAAAGGCCTTAGGTGAAAATTTAAAGATTGCTCGTCTTAGACGTAGATTGCCACAATTGCAAGTTGCAGAGCGCGCCGGAATTAGTCTAAATACCTTAGCGAAGGTCGAGGCAGGCGATCCCGGTGTATCCATTGGTAATGTTGCTGCAGTCATGCAGGCCATTGGCCTAGGCACTCCCCTACAAGATATCGCCTCCCCTAGCGCAGACACCTCAGGATTACGCCTTGAAAATGATCGTTTGCCTAAACGTGCTCGTAGTGTGAAAAAGGTAATCTGATGAACGATCTTAAACACTTGAACATATACTTTAAAAGCACAAAAAATCCTTTATCTGTCGGTACGTTAAGTATTAGTGGAGCTTCAAGTCAACGCCCCGTTTGCTACTTTGCTTATGACCAATTCTGGCTTGAACACGGCTTTGCTTTGGGTAAGGATTTACCATTAATAGCGCGTGTTTTTCAGACAAGTCCACGTTTTCCATTATTTGGCTTCATGCAAGACTTGATTCCTGGGATTGGGGCTAGAAAACTGCATAAGCTGATGGCAAAAAAAGACTTTACAAACATAGAGTTATTCCTTCACTCACAAGAAGCCATTAGGCCTGGTGCACTTGGCTTTTATTCCCAAACTAAAGCTTCACTTCAATCAAGGGCGATTCCGAGTGTTATTCGTGATTTAGAGCGTTTAATGATGGGACAAGTCAATATTTCAGATATAGATAATCTCTATTCTGCCCTTTCCTCGCTTCCAGGCGAACGTTTTAAGCTATCTTATGTTAATGGTAAAAATACAAACGTTATTGCTAAATTTACACACCCAGATCCAGAACGTAATTTAGCAGTGTGGGAAGCTGTCGCTTTAAGCCTTGCGAAGCGAATCGGTCTAAAAACAGTTTCTGCTGAGTTGACATCATTTCGTGGCATTGATGCCTTAGTAACAGAACGATTCGATAGGGATAGTCAAGATAATGCCTTAGGATTTGCTACTGCTCAAGCTTTACTGGGGGCGGCTCCCAATAGCTACCACTCTTATCTCGAAGTGGCGGATATCTTAAATGAGAGTGGAGAATCTCCTAGAGAAGATCTTGAAGAGCTTTGGAAGAGAATGGTATTTAACATGGCCATTGGCAATGTTAACGATGCGTTAAATAATATTGGCTTTTTACGCTCGCAAAATGGATGGCGTCTGAGTCCTATATATTCATTAACCCCTACTCCACTGCCGGTAAATCGACGCCACCATGCTACAGGCGTTACTCAAGACTGTGATTCCCCTGACTTAACTAAGGCAATCGAAGTATGTCGCTATTTTGCACTAAGTAACCGAAAAGCCGTTGAACTGGCGCATGAAATTACTTCATATTGTTCTCAAAATTGGGAAACAGTTGCTCAAGATCTACAAGCAGATCCTATTGAGATGGATACTATGAGCACTTCATTTGCTCGTTTAAACCAATAACTAGAAAGAAATCTGCTTCCAAGAGCGCCTTTTCTAAGACATTTACCGAATATGGACTTTATGTCTGATTTTTCTTTTTAGGAAATTTTCCTATACTTAATGGGTGCTCAATTTTTTTAGGGGCTTTAAATGCTTAACAATGTTCCATTAGTGCGTATCGTGGATGATGATGAAGGCATCCGCAATTCCATGGCCTTTTTACTTGAGGGTGAAGGCTGGGAAGTAAAAACTTATCGTGACGGCTCTCAATTCCTTGCAAATGGGGATTTCATTCGTCCGGGATGCATTATTATGGACGTTCGCATGCCCAACATGAGTGGCCTTGGTCTTCAAACACATCTAAATGAAATGGGAGTGGATCTCCCCGTCATCTTCTTAAGTGGCCATGGTGATATTGACATGGCGGTTCACACAATGAAGGCTGGAGCTGTTGAATTCCTACAAAAGCCAGTGCGCGAAGAGCGTTTATTCCGTGTTGTCAATGATGTCATTACGGAGTATATGAATCGCCAAGAGCGTATGGCAGATGTCTTGGATTTCAAAAACAAATTAAAGAACTTAACAACCCGTGAACGTGAAGTTGTTAATTTAATTAGCCTAGGCAAATCCAACAAAGAAGTCGCTGACGAATTGGGTATTTCAGAAAAGACTGCTCAAGTCCACCGTGGAGCTGCATATCGTAAATTAGGTATTCATAATGCTACTGAAATTGCTCGTTTCTTAATGCGAGCCAAAGAAGATCCACAATTGAATCAAAAGTAGGTTACTGCATTTTCTAAATGCTCCTCTACCGGAGCATTTTTTATTGCCGTTATTTTTTGTCGACAAAAAAAAGACCCACCGTGAATTCACACGGTGGGTTAAAGATTCGGAGGGATGAGTTCACTCATCCTCCTTGGCTAAGTTAAGCTCCCTAAATCTCAACTTAACCAACCAAACGACAATGATACTTTCGTATCCCCCTCTAGCCGCTTGGCACTGAGGTCTGCTTTTGCAAACACTCGTGAACGCAATGGAACCAATCACAGCTCCTGCGTTCAAGGCTACATTTTGGGCTAAAACTCATTTTTTTGAAAGGGGGGAGTTGCTTAAGGGTTTACGATTACTTATTTAACGGTATTTTATAACTAATTGAAAAATATAGATTATTATCTGCCCACTCATTTAGTCTTTGCCAAATGGCATCATTACTGTCAAACAGAGTAAGTATTGCAAAATGTAACAGTGTTGTCATTTTTATGACCAGGGAATGTCAGAAGGTAAGAGACGATCAATCAACCTTCGTATTTCAATGTCCGCTTCCCTAACCTGATCGAAAAGGGTTGGCTGGCCCTTCTTTCCATTAAATTGGGCAGTATAAACCTTTTCGATTTTAGACTGCTCTTTTAGAGTAATTCGTGCAAAATTCAAAATTGGTTGTCCCCAAGACGCATCCAAATCCATTTCATAAGAGATGATTTGTCGGCAATTGGCCTGAGAAGCTAGGTCGTTCTCATCAACTCTTTGAACATAAAAACCTTTATCGAGCAAGGCGCGTCGAACAGCTAAAAACATCTGAGGTGGTAACTCGGTATTATCAACCAAACACATCGTCGATCCTTTTGCGACATCTCGGTAAGAAACTGGCGAGTTGTTCGAACTGGCGCATCCAACTAATGTAGTGGCTACAACAACAGCGGTTAATAAGAAATTTAACTTTTTCATAAATTTAAAAGAAAATATCCGACACGAAAGATGTGTGGTCTCACACTGGGATTCTATCATTGAAACTCTCAATAGATAAGCAAAAATTAATCAGAGTTGTTTAGAATTGTGCGTTTATGATTTTTTGCTTTTTCAACTCAAATGACAACAAAACAAAACCAATCTTCTCAAGTCGCATTATGGAATCCCATGTGGATTATTCTCTTAAGTTTTGTCTTTACTCCCGCTTTCGGTGGCATCATTAGTGCTCTGAACTGGCGAGCTATGGGAAAGCACGTAGAAAGCACTAACTCTTTGGGTTGGATGAGAACGACCCTCTTTTTGATGGTCCTCTATATCTTTATTGAGCCTTTGTTAAGAGGCATCCCCTACACCCAATACGTTTTGCTGACACTGATGGTTGCTCTATGGTTAAGTTGGACGTATTTCGATGGCTACAAGCAATTAAAGTATGTCAATGAAAAATTTGGCGAGGGTTACGAGCACAAGTTTTGGGCAAAATGTATTACTTGGGGCGTTGGTGGTTGGGTTGCTTATTATGCCGTTGCAATCACTTATGTGCTAGGCTTACATATCCTTGGCATTACTCTCTAATTCATTTCCTTATGGCTACACGAAAGAAAAACGCCCAAAACGAAGCACTTAATGCACGCGCTAACTATGTGTTAGGTCTTTTGGGCGGTGTAGTCAAAGCTCCCCCTCAACCTTCAAAAGAGGCTATGCAATATTATGCTCGCGAAGCCGCAGAAGGTAACCCAGACGCTCAATATCAGTTAGCACGTCTTTTAGTCGATGGGCAGGTTCTCTCCACAAATAATCGAGCCGCTCTCAAATGGCTAAAAAAAGCCGTTGAGAAAGATCACGCAGCTAGTCAACATTTACTTGGCCTGATGTATTGGCGAGGCCAAGGTGTTACACGAGACCCAGCTCGCGCTTTAGAGCTATTTCGTCAAGCCGCCATCTCTGGAAATGCTCAGGCTGAGTATGATTTAGGCTGTGCATTGATGGACGGTAAAGAAACTGAAAAAGATGCCTATCAGGCGCTTCGTTGGTTTCGTCTCGCAGGCGCCCAAGGGCATGCTCAAGCTCAGTATCGAGTGGGTGTTTCACTGGCTCATGGCCAAGGTTGTGATGTCGACCTTATCCAAGCAGCCAACTGGCTAAGAAAAGCCGCCATCAATAATGAGCCCAAAGCTCAATATGAATTTGGACTGCTTTTCACTCATCCTGACTATCCAAAGAAAAATGAAGCTGAGGCCTTCCGTTGGATCAAGGTTGCAGCTTTAGCTGGATATGCACCGGCCCAATATCAACTTTCTCTCTTCTATCAATTAGGTGAAGGCACCTTGGCTTCTTATGATGAAGCTTTTCGTTGGGCTCGAAAGGCTGCTGCTCAAGATGACAAAAAGGCTTTGATGCTCTTAGTGAATTTTTATCGCTTTGGTGCTGGGTGCACTGCAGACCCTATTGCTGCTTACGCTATTGCAAGCTATGTTTGCTTAGATCGAGATGAAGCACCGGCTCGTGCCCTTTTAGATACACTTGAAATGAATGTTCCTACCGCAAAACGTGGGCAAATTCAGAAATTATTGGGTAGCGTTAAAAACGCTCAAGATCTCTTAAATAATTTGCCGAGCTAAGAAAATTTCTTGCTCGGCAGACTAATCACTGTTGATTAATTTTACGTATTAGTTGAAATTGCAGACCTAATGCATCAACTACTCGACACATGGTCGTGAATGACAAATTTCGTCCATGTAATAATCGATCAATGTCCTTTAAGCACTGTTCGTTGTTTATTGGCAGTACGCGTGATTTCAATGCAACTTTTAATGCTCTTCGAATACCTGATCCATCGCCAGGATCCACTTCAGCACTTTTAAGTAACACTTTCATCCAATCGTCTTGCGTTGAGAGAATATCTTCCGTTTCAAATAACGGCAAGCTCTCAATCGGTTTTTCTTTACGAGCCGCGGAATTCTTCTCCGACACTTGTTTTCGACTCATCTAAAGTATTCCTTTCGAAACGGCAAAAAAAGCCGAAGATGCCAGTGCTGGCATCCACGGCCTTTCAGAGTTCTTGTTAGTTTAGTGCTTTTGAGTACGTTGACGAACAGCTTCAAATAAACAGATGCCCGTTGCAACCGAGACATTCAAGCTTTCTACCGATCCCGTTAAAGGAATCTTTGCTAAATCATCACAACGCTTGCGAGTAAGTTGACGAAGACCTGGACCTTCCGCTCCCATCACCCAAGCGAAGGCACCGGTCTGGTCAAAATCATAAATCATCTTGGTCGCCTCACCTGCTGCGCCTACACAAGTAACGCCGGCATCGCGTAATTCAACAATGGCAGCAGCCAAGTTCGTCACTTGTACAACGGGAACTGTTTCGGAGGCGCCAGCGGCAGCCTTTGCCGCAGCGGGCGTCATCGTAGCAGAGCGATCCTTCGGGATAATCACGGCATGAACTCCAGCAGCATCAGCTGAGCGCAAACAAGCCCCAAAATTGCGAGGATCTGTAATCCCATCCAGAATTAGGAACAAAGAATCTGGTCGAATTTGATCCATGAGTTCATCAAAGCTCATTCCCGTATCAAGTTCCTTGGCCATAGCCACAATACCCTGATGTGGAACGTCTTTACTCACCATTCCATTTAAGCGATCATGAGAAGCATGCATCACACGGACGCCTGCTTTATCCAACTCTTCACGCATTTGGACCATGCGCTTATCATGACGGGAGGGATCAACATACACCGTCACAAGGCTTTCAGGTGCATTTCTAAGGCGAGCACCCACAGCATGAAAGCCTGCTAAAACCATATTCTTTGCCATTTTTGATCCTACAAAACGAATCATCTAAAAATTAAACCGTTATTGTACCTTTATTTCACGAGACGGAAGTCAATTCTTCGACGATCTTCATCAATTTCCATAACTTTTACCTTAACTCGATCTCCAATTTTGAATGTTTCTCCAAAATCTTGACCAATTAAAGTGCCTTCATCACTGTATACGAAGTAGTCATACCCCAGATTTGAGATATGCACAAAACCCTCAACGTAAATTTCATCCAATTCAACATAAATGCCAAACTGTGTAACAGCTGTAATGCGTCCCTGATAGGTCTTATTGCCTTTAGCTGTTGCTTTCATATAACGGCACTTTAACCATGCCACAACATCTCGACTGGCTTCGTCAGCTCGACGTTCGCATGCAGAGGTAATTTTTCCTAGACGAGACCAGTCATCTTTACCTTGGACAAACTTTGAATCAGCTATAACTCGTGGCATAGCTTGCATGGTTCGCTCCAACCCCTTGCCACTAAAGCTTGTCAATATCGAACAAGATGCCTCATAAACCTCCGGTTGATAATGACGGCGTGACAAAATAGAACGAATAGTGCGATGGACTAAAAGATCTGGATAGCGGCGAATTGGCGATGTAAAGTGTGTATATGCCTCATAACCCAGTCCATAATGTCCAATATTGTCTGGACAATAGACTGCTCGTTGCATAGAACGCAACAAGTGCATTTGGATTTCCTCAGCATAAGGACGACCAGCTATTTTTTCGATGACTTCTTCATAGTCTGCCGCTGTTGGCTTGTCCCCACCTTTAAGCGTCAGTCCAAAACCACTTAACGTTTGTCGCAATTGGCGCAGGCGCTCAATGGATGGAGCATCATGCACGCGATACAGGCAAAGACGGTCATGTCGAGCAATGAAGTCCGCTGCACAGGTATTGGCTGCGAGCATACACTCTTCAATTAATCGATTGGCATCGTTTAACTCTCGAGCAACAATACCAATAACTTCCCCGCTTTCACTCGTTAGAACCTGCGGTTCGCGTGTACTAAAGTCAATTGCTCCGCGTCGTTCACGAGCTTCTCGCAATACCTTATACAGTGAATATAGGACATCGATATGAGGTTTCATATCAGAGGGCAACTTACTTTCTTCTGGTTCTTCTCCAGACAAGTAAGCCCATACGTCCGTATAAGTTAAACGCGCATGAGACAAGATCAATGCAGGGTAAAACTGATAAGCGGTGACCATTCCTAAGGGCGTAATCACCATGTCACAAACCATGCAACAGCGCTCAACTCCTGGATTGAGAGAACAAATGCCATTACTAAGTTTTTCCGGCAACATCGGAATAACTCGCCGTGGGAAGTACACCGATGTTGAACGAAGCTGTGCGTCTTTGTCTAACGGTTGACCTGGTTTTACATAATGACTGACGTCGGCAATTGCAACGAGTAGCCGAATATCTCCAGTGTTCAGCTTTTCAGCATAAACAGCATCGTCAAAGTCTCTTGCATCTTCCCCGTCAATGGTACAAAACGGAACATCTCGTAAATCGACTCGACGCGTACGGTCCTTAGCCATCACGCGCGAAGGCAATGCTTCGGCTTCTGCTAATGTTTCTGGACTAAACTCATGCGGAACACCAAACTGACGGACAGCTAATTCAATTTCAAGCTCTGCATCACTGGTAACGGGTAATACATTTTGTATTTCAACCATTACCTTAGGTAGATCTTCTGTTGGGTAGTTGGAAATTCGAGCGACTACTTTCTGTCCTACCCAACTGTCTAATACTTCGTCTTTTTGACTGAACCCGACACTGAGATAACTTAATCGCGGATCAAACTTTCGGAAATGGTAGCTCTTGGTACCATTTTTTTTAACGGTACACTTAACTTCACCGACAATCTCAGAGATGGAACGTTCGGCAACCTCTTGAATAACTGCCGTTTCATTCATCGGCCCAAATACAAAGTTAACCTTATCTCCTGGTAAGTATTGGCGAGCCTGCTGCTCAACAATCGAAATTTTTTGTCCCGTTTCATCATCTACGACAAAGGGGTATTGTTGGGCAAAACACATTACGACACCAGTACGAACTTTTGCAGCTGGGTGACGGAAAGTATTGCTTTTGGCGTTATAAGAAACGCGTGAATCGTCAATCAATCTTAATAGAACCTGATCAAAAAGCTTTTCATTGAGCTTTCGATACTCTTGTTGCAAAAGAACATATAACTCACTCGGATCCAAGTCCGCCGCACTCGAGAGTAAAATGCCGACAGCCTTTTGAGTCAGTTCCTGTACAACATAGCTTTTGACTCGTCCCTCGCTTTTGGCTGGTTTATTTGCCGAAGAACGACGGTTTTTTACAATCTTTGGACGAGGCATTTTTTTTAAATTCGTCAAATTTTTCTCACTTATTGTTATAATGGACACCTTCACATCTGAAAGCGTTCCTAGCTTTCATGTGCCCAGGTGGCGAAATTGGTAGACGCACCAGCTTCAGGTGCTGGCGTTGTAAAAGACGTATCGGTTCGAGTCCGATCCTGGGCACCACATCTTCTCTCCCCGTTAATCAACTTATTTTAAGTGATTCGCAGGTTTGGCTCCGCCTACTGTATTCATATTTTATTAATTCATTGCTTAACAATACCACAGGCATGTAACAAGCATATGAGCTTTTTGCATTAAAGACGTAAGCAGACGTACGTTATCTATTATTAAATACTGAGAATCCCTTAAATAGTGAATTGAATCAACGAATAACTTATTAAAGTCAAAGAAAAGACTGAAGATGCAGTTTACAATTTTAACATTCGATTTTTTACAAAGGTTTCTCTTTTATGATGAAGCAATCCTTATGGGCTTTAGGAGCCGCTGCATTATTTTCATTGATGGCAGTCTTCGTTAAGCTCTGTAGTGGGCACTTTGGCTCTCTAGAACTGGTTTTTTACCGCTCTCTAATTGGTGTTGTTAGTATTTTAATTTTTGTTAATAGTCGAGGACTTAGCTTAAAGACAGAACATTTAGGCGGTCATATTGTTCGCTCTGTTTTGGGTACTTGTACGGTTGCTCTTTGGTTTTTTACCATCAGTCAAATGCCCTTAGGCACGAATATGACCTTAATTTACACAACCCCCCTATTCATGGCCGTCAACTTCATCATTTTGGCGGCTATGCGACATGAAAAAGCTCCCTGGGGCATTATTGTTGCCATCATTTTTGGTTTCATCGGGGTTACCACCGTTTTGCAACCGTCTTTTGAAGCTGGCTACTTAGTGCCTGCTTTAATTTGCTTGGGCATAGCTTTTATTGACTTAATTGTATATTGGCAAATCAAACAATTAGGTGAACTGAAAGAACCTTCTTGGCGTATTGTCTTTTATTTCACTACCTTTGGCACTGTATTTGGTTTACTAGGAAGTTTTGTCATAGAAGATGGTATGCATATGCCTACCTTGGAATCCGGTGCCTATTTAGTTGGCATGGGGATTTGTGCTACGTTGGCTCAAATTTGTACTACTCGCTCTTATGCCTACGGCAATATGTTATTGAGTTCATGCTTAGGCTTTTCAGCCATCCCCTTCTCTGCATGCATGAGCTTTATTTTCTTTGCCGAATATATTTCATGGAACGGATTAATCGGTATGATTATGATTGTGATTGCAGGGATCTTTGCCACAATCTATACAAAGAAGACCGAAGCACAAGCTAAAGCTGATAAAAAAGCTGCAGCATAAACATCTACTATTAACAGTCAAACGGAAAGGATATTCAAAATGGCTGAAAATAAAGTTCAAGATCAGGTTAAAGCAGAAGAACAACCGAATAACGTGTGGGTTTGTGACAATATTGCCGTTACGCATTGTGATGTTAGCGACAAGGGTATTGTTTACACCGTTGCCTGGACGGACTTCATGGGTTTACAACGTGCTGCCAAATTCAATCGTGAAGATTGCTTCTTTGACTTCGCTTCCGTATTAAAGACTCTTGTTAAGGGTGGCTATCGCTACAACACGATGTTGCCGCAAGCACCAGCAATTGTCCAACAACGCTTGACGAGTTTCCACCCGTCTCAAGAAAGCGTTCAAAAGGCTTTGGACTCCATGAAGAAATAATCCGATAAGATGAGTTTCTGACCGATAGAAAAGACGAACCAAATAAATAGGGTTCGTCTTTTTTTACTTATGTCTATCGTTTTTTCTTTCCTGCACATCCTTTAAGCATTTTTAAGTGCCGAAGAAGTGGGAGAAAGCTGTTAAAATTCCAAACATTCATTTCAACCGCAAGAAGATAATTATTATGATTACAGATCAAGATGTTCATCAATGTCGTCTTCAAACGATTCGTGACGTTGTTCGTTACGCCATGACGCAGTTTGAAACCAATAAGATTTTCTACGGTCACGGCTGTGCAAATGCTTATGAAGAAGCTTACTTCTTAGTCGCCCGTACTTTGAAGCTTAACTTTGAAGATTTGGATCGTTTTTGGGATGCTCGAGTTTCCAATGCCGAATTGAAACTCTTACTTGAACGTATCCAAATGCGTGCTATTGATAAAATCCCGATGCCGTATATCTTGAAGGAATCTTGGTTAGTAGATCACGAATTCTATTGCGACGAGAGAGTTTTGATTCCCCGCTCTTATATTGCAGAGCTTTTAAAAGATGAATTGGCTCCGTGGGTTCCCAATGCAGAGCGTGTGACGCGAGTTTTGGATCTATGTACCGGTTCTGCCTGCTTGGGCATTTTAGCTGCAGAGGCCTTCCCTAATGCCAAGGTTGACTGTGTTGATATCAGTAAAGATGCCTTGGAAGTGGCTAAGATTAATGTCGCCAACTACGGTATGGAAGATCGTATTGAATTAATTGAAAGCGATCTCTTTAATAGCATTGCAGATCGTCAATACGATGTCATCATTTCTAACCCTCCGTATGTTACGACAGATGCAATGAACAATCTTCCTCAAGAATATCGCCATGAGCCCTCTTTGGCTTTAGGCGCTGGGGATGATGGATTGGACATTGTTCGTCGTATGCTCTCTGAAGCCTCTAATCACCTGACTGCTAAGGGTGTATTGGTGGTTGAAGTGGGCGATGGTCGTCAAGCATGCGAAGAAGCTTATCCTCGCCTTCCCTTTACTTGGCTTGCAACAGAAGCAGAAGAAGAGATGGTCTTCCTTTTACGTAAAGAAGAGTTACGTTAATGCTTCGACTTCAAAGTGTCACTCTTATGCGAGGTGTTCGGGTTTTATATTCGAACGCCACGCTTCTTGCTAATCCCGGTGAACGTATTGGTCTTGTTGGCAATAATGGTTGTGGGAAGTCTTCTCTCTTAGCTGCCATTTTGGGTGAGGCCCCCATAGAATCTGGAGAAATCGATGCTCCAGCAATGCACTTAATCGGCCACGTCGCTCAGGATATTGACGAAGTCGACGAGGTTGCAATCGAATGGGTGTTAAGTGGACATGGCCCGTTGATGCAGGCTCGAGCCGATTTAGCCCAAGCCCAAAACGACATGCAATTGGCGCAGGCCCATGCGACATTAGCCGAGCTCAATGAGGGCGCTATCGAAGCACAAGCAAAGATCATTTTGCATGGTTTAGGCTTTACTGAAGCCGCAACAATGCAAAGAGTAAAGGACTTTTCTGGTGGTTGGCGAAATCGTTTAGCACTTGCACGTGCTTTGATGTGCCCAGCTCAATTACTACTTCTTGACGAACCCACTAACCACTTGGATATGGATAGTGTGATTTGGCTAGAAGCTTGGTTAAAGCGACAACAAGCAACAACCGTCATCATTAGCCACGATCGTGAATTCTTAGATCGTTGCGTCAACACAATCTGGTCCATTGAAGACGGAACAATTCACCGCTATGCAGGCAACTACAGTGCTTTTGAAGCGATGAGAATCGAACGGCTTCGTCAGCAAGATGCAGCTGCAAAAGCTTACGAGCGAGAAAGCGCTCACTTGCAAAGCTTCATCGATCGCTTCCGTTATAAAGCAACAAAAGCACGACAAGCACAGTCTCGCATTAAGATGCTTGAACGACTCAAAGCGGTCGAACCAGTGCGAGCAACAAGAGAGTGGCGCTTCGAATTTCTACAACCAGAGCGTTGCCCTGAACATTTGGTTGAAGCAAAATCTGTCTGCTTGGGTTACGGTGAAAAACGCATTTTAAATAATGTCAGTTTCTCAATCCGTTCCGGCGAGCGAATCGGTGTCTTAGGTGTCAATGGTGCTGGTAAGTCCACGTTAATTAAAGGAATTTGCCAAGAGTTGTCTGTTCAACATGGTGAGTTTCGTTTTGGACAGGGACTTCAAATCGGCTACTTTGCTCAACATCAATTAGAGCAATTGCGTGAAGACGAATCCCCGCTACAACATTTACGCCGTAAAGCTCCTGAAGAGCGAGAACAGGTTCTACGAGATTTTCTTGGGCGTTTTAAATTTTCTGGTGACATGGCCTCAAGCCCTGTTGGCCCCTTCTCTGGGGGAGAAAAGGCTCGTCTTGCCTTAGCCCTTTTAGCATGGGATAAGCCAAATTTACTTGTGCTCGACGAACCGACGAACCACTTAGATATGGAAACGCGCGAAGCGCTAACTATGGCGTTGTCTTCTTTTGAAGGCTCTGTACTGATCGTCAGCCATGATCGACATCTTTTATCGGCCACAACCGAACGTTTGATGCTTGTTCACAATGGCGAAGTATCCGAGTTTGATGGTGATTTGGACGATTACGCTACGCTTGTTTTAGAAAACCGAAAGGCTACCCTATCGGCCTCTAAAGCTAAAAATGATACCGTAACACCCAATACCAATAAAAAAGAAGCGCGTCAGCAAGCGGCTCAAGAACGTCAACGCATTGCACAACTGAAAAAGCCTCTACAAAAACAATTAAGTGCAATTGAGAAAAAACTGGATCCTCTTAATAAAGAATTAAAAGAATTGGATGAAAAATTAGCTGATTCTGCATTCTATGAAGGTAATCCAGACGATGTTGCACAAACATTAAAGCGTCGAGGTGAGGTAGCTCAAGCTGTTGAAGAACTTGAGATGCAATGGCTAGAAGTATCAGAAGCGATTGAAGCCATCGTTTAACTTCCAGTCGTATCGATTTTCTAATTTCTTTTTTTCTTTTTTTTCTAAATTATGAAAAACTTTCTACCGGAGATCCCTCCGATTCTAGAACCGGAAAACCGTTTAGCAAAAGGTCTCGTCATTGCCTTTTCACTAATGGTGATGGGCTTGTTATTCTTTGCTCTCGGCTTTATTTATCGAGAACTGCTACTTGAGATTTTTGTTTCTCAAACACCTTTAAACAGTATTGTTCATAGGGATGACTATATCGAGATGTGGAAGGCAAGTTTGCGCTTTGATGCTAAATTTGCCTACCTCATCATCGTTCCTGGATTCTTATTTGCACTGGTAAGCATGCTTGGCGGTGGTATCTATCGCTATTGCTGCAAACTGACGACGGTCTACGTTGCTCACATGTTTGGTTGGTTTTATCTATCGAATACCGCCAACATTCACTTCATTAGTACGACTGGACACTCATTTGGATCACCTGAGTTTGAAGCTTTTAAATCTCATCCATTTGAATATATTGGAAAATTTTGGCCGGACTACCCGATTTTGTCTGACATTTTGATTGGTATTGTCATCGGCGTGATTTTCGTATCTTTGTGGTTTCGGATGGCTTCAATCATTTCACGCTGGTCTGTGTGGCAAGGTAATCAGTGGACAAATTTATTGATTGCTTTAATGTGCTTTATTGGATTTATGTGGACCTGCTCACAAACAACGCTAACCTCAAAAAATCCGTTGCGTGCACAAGAGGCAATAGTAAGCCAACATAACATCATCAATACTATTGTTGTTGGAGCCCCCATGAGCATTTACTATGATGAGCAATTACGCCCGCTAGGCTATTTTAAATCTGAAGAGTAATCAGCTTCGCTTTCCTATAACGCCCTGAGTTTTCAGGGCTTTTCTTATATCTGACAATAGTTGCAAGTATTCCCCAATACAATTCTTAGAGATTAACGGGTACATTTTATTAATGTAAAAATCCAATCATTTTGAGGTAGTCATTTCATCATGCCAACAGATCCACAGATTTTTACCTTCCATTTTGGTACGTTAGAATCACTTGCTTTTGCTGCCATTATTTATTACTTTGGTAGCTGGCTAAAAACTAAAATTCGCATCTTACGTCGACTATCCGTCGCCTCCCCTGTTGTGGGAGGTTTAACTGTAGCAGTCATCCTTTCACTTCTACAGGGTTTTAATATCGCTCACATCACCTTTGATGCAACTTTGCAAAAGCAACTCATGATTGCTTTTTTCACAACAATTGGTTTAATGGCAAGCCTTAAAGTCGTAAAAAAAGGCGGCATCATGCTTTTCTTTTTTCTAATGGCTGTCACCGTACTCACCGTACTTCAAAATTGCCTCGGTATGAGCGTTGCCTCCTTGCTTGGCATCGATAGTCGTTATGGCATTATGGTTGGTTCAGTTTCTCTCATGGGGGGCTTGGGAACATCTGCCGCATTTGGGCCCTACTTTGAACAAACCTATGGTTTAAGTGGTGCTACTGCAGTGGCAATTACGTCTGCGACATTGGCAATGACCAACTCATTATTAATTGGGGGCCCTATTGGAGAGTGGCTAATTAAGCGATACAAGGTCAAAACTCCAGATCTTAATGATGATTCTGCAAAAAAAATGGCTGAGGATGAAATGCATGATGAACGCAAAGGTTCTCGCTCATGGACAGCAGATATCCTCAAAGCACTGACCGTGATTTTGATTTGTATGAGTTTAGGTAAGGTCATCTCTGAAGAACTAAGCGCGTATTTAACATTACCGGTTTATATTGGTTCTATGATTGCAGCTGCGATCTGCCGTAATGTTGGTGACTTATTTCACTTCTTTCACGAAAATGATAAAGCCACAAATGCATTGGCAGAGATCTCTTTGGCTTTATTTGTGACGATGGCAATTAATGCATTAAAACTCAATGAGTTAGTCCATCTCGCACTTCCACTTCTGACCATTTGGCTATGTCAGCTTGCGCTTTTATTAGTTTTTGCCTGGGGGGTGCTGTTCACACTCTTTGGTCGAAACTACGATGCTGTGATGCTGACCGTTGGCGGTTGTGGTTTTTGTATGGGCTCAACTTCAACGGGCTTAACCAATATGCAAGGTCTTGGTGAGAAGTACGGGCACAGCCCTAAAGCTTGGCTAATTGTCAGTTTAGTTGGAGCTTTCTTAATTGACTTTATCAATGCATTAACCATTACTTGGTTTGGTGCCCTCTAAAAATATAAAAGGAAGGCAATCGCCTTCCTTTTTTAAATCTATTTCTGCATGCTTTGTTGTGGTTGAGGCGCACTCCCTTGAGTTTGTTCAACCTTTTTCACTTCATTAGGAAACCAAGCATCAGGATCGTCTACTTCACGATTCCAACCCATAACGAGGGCTGTGATCACAACAACAGCAAACAAAATATTCAAAACGAGTCGAATCTTAGGTGGAAATTGTTTCCTTGCCACATTCCTCTCCCTATTAGCGATCCGTAGGCGGTGTTTCATCGGGGGCTAAACCAGCAAAATAATGGGCCCAACCGCTCATAAAAGCATAGTACTGTTTACGTGTAACAGCATCCCGATCTTGCATTGATAAACGACTTAAACGAATAAATTCGGATAAGAAGCGCTTCAAGACGAACTCAAGGATTTCGCCTTCTACATTTTGTTCATGTTTAGCAAAATGATCACGAAGATCATCTGGATGATAACCAGACTTACGATTAATTCGCTTATCTTTTACCTTGCCCAACAAAATATTTAGGAAGTCGTTATAAACATCAGCAGCCTGTTCATGAAGCTCTGCTGCTTCAGGATGGTGAGGCTCGTGTTGTTCAATGTAATCTGCTGTAGAAGCGGTAATTGCAACCTCTTCCAACAATTCCATCATAATATCTGCGCTGGTTAAATCAATCAGCGGCAGTTCTTTCTTAGGAGTCGATAGTTGACCAAAAAGCGCCATGGTAAAACCTTTGTGTTAGTTTTTTGTGTGAACCACACCATCAGGGATAGGTAGCACCCCAATCCCCTCATTTAATAAATCCTGTGCGTCATTGAGTGTGCATTTGCCGTGAATCGTTCTCATCGGAGCTTTACCCTGATGAACGGCTCGGGCCTCGGTTACAAAGCGATCACCCACATCCTCACTATCTTTTAAGAGTCGGCGCGCAGCACTACGCGCTTGAGCCTTTAGCTGGGCCATCATTTGCTCTTCATCCAAGACCTTTTGAGCATTAAACTTCTCTTGATCTCGAAAGCCACGAACATGAGGCGCACTCAAAGTCCGTTTCACATTTGTTGTATCACAGTAAGGGCACTGAACTAAATTTTGTTCAATCTGCTCATCCAAACTTTCTACAGAGTCAAACCAACCTTCAAAAGTATGGCCAAACTCACAGACACAATTAAAAACTTTCATCTTACGAAAGCTCTACTTTTGCGATAAGCGGCGACGACGAAGCTCAAACATGCAAACGGTTGCTGCTGCCGCAACATTTAATGACTCACAATCCTGCTCAATCGGGATGTAGTATCGCTGATGGGCTACGCTTAGTGCTTTGTCACTCAAACCAGGCCCTTCAGCCCCCATCATCCAAACAACGGGTCTTGTATGCCAATTCTGGGTTGCAAATAAATCTTTACCCCCACGAGCATCGGCAGCTAATCGATCTGCATCGAAAAGACTGTCGAGATCCTCTGCGGTCACATTATCGTACAAATGAGCAGCAAAGTGAGCTCCCATCCCTGCTCGTAGTGCCTTTGGAGACCAAAAATGAGCACTTGTAGGCGAAGCTGCAATATGCTTAATACCTGCCGCAACGGCCGATCGAATCAGTGTACCAATGTTGCCCGGATCTTGAACACCATCCAAGTAAAGTGCATCAACAGATAACTTTTCATGCTTAGAGGGCGCTTGAATAGGAACCTCAAGCATAAGTCCTGCTCCGTGCTCAACAGGACTGATTTGATCGTAAAGCTTAGCATCTAATAAGTACGCCGGCACATTGCGCTGATCAAAACTTTTAATCAGCGATAACGTTTCATCAGTAAAAGAGTCGCTATCACGAATTAACATGGCAGAAACTTTCACATTTCGTTCAAGACATACTTGAGCTAAATGCGCACCTTCTGCCAAGGTAGCCCCCTCTTTTTTCATCATACGAGCATTATCAAAAAGCTTTTTCCAACGCTTGTATTTAGCATTAGCATCACTTTGAATTTTTTGCACTCTCATGATGAATCATTTCCTTAATTGGTGAAAAGGTCTTACGATGAATTCTGCTAGGTCCTAATTTCTCTAAAGCCGTTAAGTGGTCTGCAGTTCCATACCCCTTATGCACTGAAAAATTGTAACCAGGATAAAGCGACTCGGCTTGAACCATTTGAGCATCTCGAGTTGTTTTTGCAATAATCGATGCTGCAGAAATGGCCGGCACCTTAGCGTCACCTTTCACAATGGCTTCACTAAGATACTTCCACTTTGGTAATTTATTACCATCAACTTGAACAAAGTCAGGTTGAACTTTTAAGCCTTCAACGGCTCGTTTCATTGCCAAAAGCGCTGCTTGTAAGACATTGATCTCATCGACCTCATCACAAGTGGCTTCACCCACACTCCAAGCTAAAGCTTTTGCTTTAATTTCTTTGGCTAAAAGTTCTCGTTTTTGAGGAGTCAGTTTTTTGCTGTCATTTAAGCCATCAATAGGCTGCGTTGGGTCCAATATGACAGCTGCAGCTATAACGCTACCAGCCAAAGCACCGCGCCCAGCTTCATCAACCCCAGCCATTAACTCGTAGGTTAACGATGAGAATAAGTCATCACTGATTTGCATACGATCCTAACCACAAACGCTTTGAATCGCCTGTGTAGCCAATGTTGGCGTATCGCGTAAAAGACTTTCATGCATGACTGTAAAGCGATCAATTAACTTTTGATCATTACGTTTTTCATAAGCATGCCAGAGTTGGAAAGCAAGAGGCTCTGCGCGACAGTAATACTGTAAAAGTTCCGGCACTAAAAGCTCACCGGCTAAAATATTTGGCAAGCTAACATAATTAATGATGCCTTTTTTCTGCATCAAAATACCGGTAAAACCAGGCATAGCATAGCCGACAACCATCGGACGCTTAAATAGCGCACACTCTAATGCTGCCGTTCCAGAAGCCAATAAAACGGCATCGGAAGCTTCCATTGCATCATGACTCTTGCCTCGAACTAAAGTGGTTGCCGATTTAACTTGAGGGAATTTGTCCAAAAACGCAACAATTTGAGCTTCTCGCTCCGCGTCTGAAGCTGGTACCACAAACCGTGAACGAGGATCAAAGTCTAAGATTCGATCACAGGCACCAAAAAAGTGGGGGGAACACCAAGCCACCTCAGCTTGACGAGATCCTGGCATTACGGCAAATAATGGTCCCGAAACATCAAGCTTAAGTCGCTCTCTAGCTGCCAACTTATCCGGTTCCATTGGAATCACTCGCGCCAGAGGATGACCAATATATGTGGACTCAATTCCTGCCTTATCCATTAATTCCTTTTCGAACGGAAAGACCAATAACATATGATCAACCGCTTTTTTAATGGTATGAATGCGCTCTGGACGCCAAGCCCAAATGGAAGGACAAACAAAATGAATGGTTTTAATACCTCGCTCGCGCAAGTACGTTTCAATGCCCAAATTAAAGTCAGGTGCATCGACCCCAATAAAGGCCCTTGGATTTATCTCCAAGACACGGCGCTTCATTTCTTTTTGAAGCATCAATAAACTAGGCAAGCGACGTAAAACTTCAACATAGCCCCGTACCGCTAGTGCTGAACTTGGGTGCCATGCCTCAAGACCTGCCTGAACCATCTTTTCGCCACCAATACCAAACATGCGCTCCCCTTCATAAAGAGCACTTACATGTGGAAGTACCAATGACGCAATATAGTCCCCCGAGGTTTCTCCGGCTAACCAAGCAATGCCTTTTGACATGTTCACCCTACTTATTAGTTCTTTGGTCGAATAATGCCGCGTTGGCTAGAGGCAATAAAATCACGCATCAACGTGAGTTCTCGAGCCACATGCGGATTATTTTCAATCAACACCGTTAAAGCCGTCACCGCTTCAGCAATTGTTAAACCATCACGATAAATGACTTTATAGGCTGCCTTGAAAGCATTCAAAGCTTTCAAATCAAACC
>Scooby_p2__coassemble_513_pt1 | contig 25551 bp, 20 predicted proteins | sample Scooby_p2__metabat2_high_PE_019 | metagenome-assembled genome bin Scooby_p2 | reverse complement strand
TAATACCTCGCTATCAAGGAGACGTTGAAAATCCGAGAGGCGGCGTTCGAGGTGTGATTCCTGCAAGGCAAAACTATTAATTTGAAGGCATACAAAGTTGATTTGTACACCTTAACACTAAAAACCGAACCATTCTTTTTCTGCCATCTTCAAAATCATTTCTGTATCTAATGGCAGATCTTTTATGAGTACAGACACTTGAATCAACGCTGTGACCGAATGCAAAAAAGGCTGATTGCTTTAAAACAATCAACCTTTTTTGAAAAACAAGTCATTACCAAATGAAATTGGATTTTGCCGCCTCTCCATTATCGATCAGAATATCCTGAGCGGTCATAGAGCGATTGACGACAGCAACAAAGTATGTCCACTTAGCGATCTCGTCCACAGTTGCCCACTTAGGCAAAAGGGTTTCATTCATAACTTGAGACCACAACTCAGGATTATCAATAATATGGGCGTTAAGGTCTGTTAGTACCCCTCCAGGAGATAGGCTATTGGAGGTTGCCCCAAATGGCGCGACACGTAATGCAACATTTTTCATGTATGCCACCATTCCACCTTTACTGGCAGCATACTCGGGGAACTCTGCACCAGTCTGAGCACTCGCCGAAGCTATGAAAACAACGCTTTTAATTTTTTCCTGAATAGCATAATGCTCAGTGACACGAATTGTGCCCTTAAGATTAATATCAATATCGCGCCCACTATTTTGTACACCGGCGTTATTGATAAGAACCTCGATGCCATCAATATCTGGCAACTCCCCTGTCAAGATATCCGCTACAAAATGCTGGTAGTTAGGATGATCAATGGAGCTATCTAAGATATCAATACCTATGACAGTGTCTCCATGATTGAGAAACTCTTCACAAATACCCTTTCCAATACCTTGACTAGATCCAGTGACCAAAACTTTCACGACTCATTACCTCGTAGCTGGTGCGACTTGCAAAAGATAGGCATCGCCCACCTTATTTTTTCGCCAATTTTCACTGATGCGATAGCCCCACAAAGAGAAAAGAACTTGGCATAGAAGCTCAAAAAGCATTCCTAAGAAGGCACACGTTATGCATTGCGTAAGGCTCCATCCAAAAAATACGCGACTAACCAAGAAGGCAAATACAAAATTGTCCACAAACTGTGCAACCGCTGTTGAAGCCAAAGAGCGACTTAAGTAGGCCATTAAACCATTGGGGTGACGTTTAAAGGCTTTACCTACAAAAAAGTTTAAGAAGTTGTTGGTAAATGCTGCAACCGTAAAAGCAGCAGCACTGCCAAAAATAATGTACCACGTGCCACCAAAGGTATTGTTTAATGCCGTATTGATAACAACCTCGCTACCCTCGACGTAAGACTCACCCCAAGTGCCAGGAACAAGACTCACTAAGAAGAAAATACCGCACAGCAGTAAATTCAAAACCATGGCAAAAATAGAAATCTGGGTCGCAGCCTTGGGACCAAAATGCTTGGTAAGAATATCCAAAACCAAAAATACGAACCAGGAAACGATAAAACCGCAGTCAAGCGCCAACCAACTCACTGGTAAATCGACACTTTTGTTAGCGAGCAAGTTCATCGAAAAGACTGCAACAATAAAAAGTGCGAATGTAACCGTAGGAATTGATTGCACTAACAGCTGAAATTCACGAAATGATCGACTCAATCTTTCAAAAATAGAGAGTGATTTTGAGTCCGTTAAAGACTCTGAAGAATAAGACATTGACTGCACCTCAATAGCGTCATAGAGGCGACAGAGCGGACGAATAAGTGAAGCACTAAACATTGAGCTCCACAACTGCCGTAGTTTTATTTATAGACAGGATGGTCACGAACTGTCTCCCCAAAAGGGAAATCGGAGCCAATTCTAGCACAGCCATTCTCTTGAGAAAATGATAGATACAAAAAAGCAAAATACTTCATCTTATTAGGACGACACGGAGTCCAAAATACAACAAAATGGTGGCCTTGCGCTTCTTAATTCAGGAATTCTCCAACCTGCAATTGAATAAAAAATGGGACAGCAACTCAATGCCATCCCATTTTTATGTATTAATAAAGATTAGAAGGCGTAACGAACACCTACCGTACCACGCCAATCTTCATCAACGTTAGCACCTGCTGTGCGTTCAATATCAGCCCAGATGTAAGCGTTCTTCATGATATTGAAATTAGCGCCAACACCGTACTCAACCCACGTGTCCTTGCCATCATTTTCAAGTTTGGCGATATTACCGCCATTGATCGTAGCGTCACCCAAGAACTCATGAACCATGGATGCGCGGACATATAAGTCACCCTTTTGTGCAGGGCACTTCATACCAGCCAATATACCAACTCGGCCGATCAAGCTATCAATGCTGTCAACAGCATAGTGATATGCTTCTCCATTACCCTTCAAGGTCATCTTGTCAGAGTCGATGTAAGTATAAGTGGCCTCCACTTGTGGTTCAGCATAGAACATATCATTAAAGTTGAACCGCCAACCCATTTCACCGGAGAGGCTATAAGCAGTATTATTCAAATCATCCTTATAAACGCCGTCAACCTTCATATCTGACTTGGCCTTGGCAACACGAGCGATCACATCAGCAAAAAGACCATTATCAGCCATCCAAGTACCATAAGCAGCTAAGCTATAGGCATCGAGATCTGATGAACCGCGGGTATAGTCAACATCACCCTTCGTGTAGCTAGCGGAAACACCTAAACGCAAGGAGTTATCGGCAAACAGGGCCATATCGCCACCAATATGGAGCGTGTTGAACGTATTGGTTGTGCCTTCACCGTTTAACTTGCCTCCATCATAACGAGCCCAAACACCGTTTGTCGCCTCTAATGAACGGATATCGCCAAGGCGCTTACGAACGTCGTTCATAAGAATGCGGTTAAGGCTTAATGTGGAGGCCGAAGCCAACTCAAGCGTATCGCTAATTAAACTATTCTGAGCTTGAGTGGCATGCCCCTTACTATCAATTGAAATAGCCCCCTGGTACATACCTTCATCAACACTACCAGTCTTATTACTCACACCTTCAAGACGATCCACCATATCGACAGCCTGACTGATCGTCACCCTATCTGCATTTTCAGAAGCTTGAACGTTAACATTAGTATCTTCTTCGGTCTTTGCAACAACAACCGTATTGGCCTTGGCAACATCTAATATGATGGTTCCACCTTTGCCAGAAAGGTTAGCGACTGTCAGATTATCTTCTGTTTGAGAGACATCTGCTTGGCCTCCTTCTAGTGCAATGTGGCCAACATTGCTCTTTCCTTGAACAGTCCACGAGGATGCTTGGTTGAGCGTAAGCGTCATACCATTGTTTTTGTCTTCTATGTTTCCAGAATATATCACCGCACCTTTTTGATCAGATCCCAAAGATAATAGTCCATGGTTATTAAAGATCTTTCCTGAAGTTCCTTTGAAAGAAGTAATTTCAATATTGGCTCCACCACGCCAGACCCACTTAGTTTCACCATTTTCAACTTTTGGCTTTAACACACTATTTGAGAATTCAGCACCATCTCCAAGCGCAACTGATTCAATGGTTACCTTTGATAACGGTGAATCATCTTCATTTGTAGCACGAGAATTAGTGAGAGCAAATTTTGAGTTATTGCTTATATTTAAATGCTTTATGGAGATTTTTGGATTTAATTCAGGGCTATTCACACTGTAAGCATCGATGCGTCCAGCCCCATTCACATCGACAGCATCTATTGATACCTCAGCACCGTAGGTTTGGAATCCATCTTGCTCAATAGAATCTTTGGCTAACACTAATTTTTTAAGAGCTAATGCTTTGTCTGTACTTTGATACTGCAGAAAAGCATCTCCCTTCAAAATCAAACTGTTTCCGATGGATAAATTGGTACCAGACTGTATCCCAAGGGTTCCTCTTGCGAGAACCATATCTTGATCAACTTTTACAGTCAAATTATTAATTTGATGCCATCCGCCCGATTCAATAATCAAATTAGTTACATGGACCGTCCCAGCGCCGTGACTATTGGAGCCACTTAAGTAAAGAGTTCCATCAATATTTAAAAGATCATCAGAAGTTGAAGCGTGAACATCTTTAGCATATACATCACCCGTTACAAAAACCTTACTGCCATTTTCTGCATCCAAACGAGAAATAGCTGCATCTTTCTGACCAATTTGCCCACCTAGAATATTTAGCACTCCGCCACCACTAGCAACAACTTCTCCTTTTGCAACTAAGTTCCCCAAACTAAGCTCTTGATTATTTTTTACATACAGACCTTTATTTACAATGATTTGATTGGTGACAAAATTCCCAACTAAATCACTTAACTGCCCCTCTACTGTTAGCTTATCCAACTCCATTCTTCCACCAACCTGGAATTGTCCGCCAATTCTTAAGTCCGAGATTTTAACATCTCCCTTTACGGTCGCTTTGTTTTCTACATATTGTTCAAACGCAGGTTCTGATTTCGGGGCATTTACCTCCAACAAGCTACCACCAATCTCAAAAGTTTTATTGTGGTCATACCACCAATGGCCTTCTAGATATGCATCTCCCTCACTGTAATAATTACCAGTGACATCTGGAGCAAATACAGTATTTTTATCTGCATCTAGGTATATGCCAGAGAAAGCAACACCCGAAAACGACATAGTTGCAATAGCCATCATTGTTTGAGCAGTAAGAGTTTTCTTGACAAACATATGCCCTCCTGAGATAAATTTTCAGTTGATTGTCTCAATAATGCCCCCCCCCATAAAAATAATTCCAATATTTCGTTACATATCTAGAAATATTGTTGCTCTGATGCAACAATCCATTTTTTATTCATTTTTTTGATCAAAATTAGAAGTGAATAATTATTTAGTATTTGTGTGTTTTGAATTTTTAATCTACCTTTAGAAGGCTTATGCAGGTTTATGAGTACAGATTTCACTGTATGCCTCCATGCCTACAACCTCTATTTAGAAGGCATGGCTACAAAGCGACTGCAAAGCAACTAGGCTTCCATGAAAGTAAAGTGAGGATTGGTATCGTCGGTTTAAAGCCAACGCCCATGATTTACTTCTGAAGCAAGAACTGACAACTCGACGCTATCCACTCGAGCTCAATTACGACAAAAGTGACTGCCTTAGACACAGACTCTTAAAGAAACACGGAGCCCTATTGACAAAAAACTGGATCAAACGCGACAGATGGTCAAAATAACTTAAAAGACTTGGATAAAAAATAGAATTGAAGACTCTTGAGCATATCAATTAAGTACCCATTTCTTTCTCTGATAAAACACGAGGCCACACTATGGTGGCCTCCTGAGTTTAGATGAAAATTAGTTATTAACTAGAACGAATAGCGCATACCTAAGTTAACGCGGTAGTCCGTATCCACTTCACCACCATTAGCGGCTTCCACATCAGCATAAATGTGAAGTTGCTTCGTAGCATTGAAGTTAGCACCAATACCGTATTCGTACCACGTACCACCCAAGGACTCGCTAATAGCACGACTATTAACGCCGTCCTTACTGAACTTGAAGTTGGCATCGCCTTCCCAGTCATGCAACACAGATGCACGAACATAAGCATTGCCACGATCTGCAGGACACTTCAAGCCCATAACAAAGCCTACGCGTCCAATCAACGTTTCTGCGAAATCTTGATTGACCTTCACACCAGTAGATGTCGTGTAGTCAACGGATTCCACGCGACCATACATCATTTCAACTTGTGGTTCAACGAAGAAACCGTTATTCAGCGGATACACACGCCAACCTGCTTCAGCAGACACTGACACGGCATTAGCATCATAATCAGCACTTGAACGACCATTTGCCAAGCGGATATCAAATTCATTCTTAATACGACCGAATTTACCCGTCACATCCACGAACATACCGTTATCCCAAAGTTTGGAACCGTAAGCCGTCAATGCCATCAAGGCATTGTCGCCACCACCGACAGCAAAGTCGCTATCGCCGTCCGTCCAAGACATGGCACCACCTAACCAAAGGCCATCGGCCACTTGACGGTCGTAACCAAATTGGAAAGCTGTGTACTTATTGGTGATCTTTTGATCGCCAAACTTAGCCTTACCGTTATAAACGCGAGCCCAAACACCGTTAGCATCATCGCTACTATCACGAAGTTCACCAAGGCGCTTGTTCATATCATTGATTTCGTTGCGCCAAATATGAAGGCCAACAGCAGTCATTTCAGCGATACCATTGATATTGCTGTTTGCCGTAACTTTCACTTGAGACAAACCGCCATTAGCAGTCGTTATTGCTGAGCCTCCGTCAAAGATATCTGTTGCTTCTTGGCTCAATTCAACCCCTGCAATACCCTTACCGTCCTTTTGAACTACTAATGCTAACGCCTTTAAATCCTTCTCAATATTACCTGTAGCACCTTGCGAGAGACCAGTAACAGTTATGTCGTCACTTTTAACTGTTGCATTGTTGCCTAAATTAACAGTACCGGGAGCACTAGCTAAAGTAGAAACAGCAATAGAAGATTGTTCAGTCAGTTTCGCATCAAAAGCCAAATTTGAATCTTTACCGAGGTTTACATTTAAATTGCCTTGAACCGCCGCCACTGAAGATGCTGATACTTCTGAATCCTTATTTGTAACAATCGATAACGTCCTACTATCATCCACATTGATATTACTAATATCAAAGGTGCCATTATCGACTGTAATTTTTGAATCACCATGAACATTCACAGTTTCGATTGATGTGCTTGTCCATGCTTCGCCAGTTGGGTTACCGTTAGCGCCACACGAATACCCTGAACGAACAGAAGCCCCTTCAGCTAAGCTAATCTCACCAATATTCAATTTAGTTCCATTAGCATACCCTCCTTCTTGAGGGTTATTTCTCATCGAGAAAGCAACTGACTGTCCTTCTTGAACAACAAGACGTCCTATTGAGAGGGCTACAGAGTTTTTACCATCATACTTCCCCCATGAATCTCCTCCCCACGCTTCAATCTGAGCTGCATTCTTGACAGGGTCATAAGCTTCAGGCTTTCCGTCTTGTGGAATGTCGTTGGTGATATTCATTTCACCAACATAAACTAAGCCCTCTGCTACGTCCCCATGTAGTTGAAATGCTGTATTTTTCCCAAGATTAACTTGGTTAAAGGTGATATTTTGATTTTTAATACCATCACCTTCACGAGCAAAGATCCCAATCCAACCAGAGTGCGTCCCTTGACTCTGTGCATCTGTAACAGTGACAGAACTTAATGTGAGACTATCAGTCCATGTGTCTAAACAGAAGCGACTACCGTATTTCTCCAAGTAGATGCTGTCACCATTTTGTAAACTATGATCAGTTTGAAAATATTTGACATTTTCACCCTGTCCTTCGTAAATGAACGAATGATGTGTAGCCTTGACTGCTGGTGTTGCCTTGGGCAAGGCAATAGCCAAATCAATGATGTGAGTTCCATCATCTATGAAATCTTCTGCATATACTGGCACCGAAAAAGTTGCAGCGACCGCAATCGTCAGTGCAGACATAGGCAATAATTTTTTAATGCTCATAGCGTTTCACCATATGAAATGTTGCAGATATATCTTCAACATAATGCCCCCCCCGGAAAAATAAATCCAATATTCCTAGATATGTAACGAAATATTGTTGCTCTGATACAACAATCTATTTTTTATTCACTTTTTTGAGCAAAATTAAGAGTGAATGATTATTCAGTATTTATGTTCTTGAATTTTTAATCCACCTTTAGAAGGCTGATGCAGATTTATGAGTACAGATTTCACAATACGTCGCCAAGCCTACAACCTTTACCTCGAAGGCCATGGCTACAAAGCGACGGCAAAACTACTGGGCTTGCATGAAAGTACAGTAAGAGATTGGTTTCGTCGGTTTAAAGCTAACGCCTATGATTCACTTCTGAACCAAGAACTGACAACACGACGCTATCCACTTGAGTTGAAAGAAAAGGTTATTCAATTAAGAAACGAAGGATTATCTTGGACACAGATTCTTAAAGAGACTCGGGTGCCTGTCGGCACTGCGAAAAACTGGATTAAACGCAACAGACTGTCGCAATAGATGAAAAGAAGAAATAGAAATGGCGAGCCTTATCCTCGGCACTATATTCAGTTCGCTATGGCTGCTTCGTTCCCGACCTGACCAGGTTAACGACGAATACATGCGAGGGGACCCGCCGAGGCGAAGTTTACCAAACTTTAATCTCTAAATTCAATAGAGCCCTCTCAATCAGAAATCTTCACTCGTATTTTCAATACGATCCCACTCCACTTTTCACTTTAAGTACGACACTCAGCAGCCCGTCTTTTAGCTTTTACCAATGGCGTTCATAAGCAGAAACTTTTGCTCATACACATTTAAAAATAAATCAGTTAAAGTTCTGTTATCAAAATTACGAACACTCTTATATTTGAGGGACAGATTATGAGTAACATTCTTCATCTTGACGACAACAACTACGCTGCTGCTGTTGCCCAAGGTACCGTTTTAGTTGACTTCTGGGCTCCGTGGTGTGGTCCTTGCCGTGCTTTGGCTCCGCACTTGGAAAAGGCTGCTGAAACGTTTGCTGGTAAGGTTCAAATCTGCAAGTACAACGTTGATGAAGCTCAAGAAATGGCTAATCAATTAGGCATTCGCTCTATCCCGACATTAGCTGTTTACAAGGACGGCGTTTTGGTTCATAAGCAAGCCGGTGCTATGGGTTCTTCTCAATTAGAAGACTTTTTGAATCAATTCATCTAAAATACGTCTCGCGATGTAAGGGGTCGGTCATCGGCCCCTCGTTTTCTTTTCGCAAAAATCCTTTTTTTCAATCTCGATCAGTAATGCAGCAATGGTTTCATACCATGCGCTCGACTTTTCAACTTTGCTTTTAGTTTTGTACGATAAGTACTAATTCATTATGCATCTCTCTGAACTCAAATCGTTGCACGTCTCTAAGCTCCTTGAGTGGGCTCTTGATCTTGGCATTGAAAATGCCAACCGTATGCGCAAACAAGAATTAATGTTTGCCATTTTGAAACGACGTGCAAAAGAAGGCGAACAAATTTTCGGCGATGGTACGTTAGAAGTTTTACCGGATGGTTTCGGTTTCTTGCGTAGCCCGGAAACCTCCTATCTCGCCAGTACTGATGACATTTACATCTCTCCGTCCCAAATTCGTCGTTTCAATCTCCACACCGGTGACTCCATTGAAGGTGAAGTCCGCACTCCGAAAGAAGGTGAACGTTATTTCGCCTTAGTGAAAGTTGAAAAGGTTAACGGTCAAGCTCCTGAAAATCTCAAACATCGCATTTTGTTTGAAAACTTAACCCCGTTGTTCCCGAACGAACATTTGGTGTTAGAACGAGACATCCGTGGTGACGAAAACTTAACAGGTCGTGTCATCGACATGATTGCCCCGATCGGTAAGGGCCAACGAGCATTGATCGTCGCTTCTCCTAAGAGTGGTAAGACGGTTTTGATGCAACATATTGCTCACGCCATTACAGCCAACCATCCGGACTGCGTTCTTTTCGTCCTTTTGATTGATGAACGTCCGGAAGAAGTGACCGACATGCAACGCACCGTTAAGGGCGAAGTGGTTGCTTCTACTTTCGATGAACCGGCCGCTCGCCACGTGCAAGTGACCGAAATGGTCATCGAAAAAGCCAAGCGTTTGGCTGAAAGCAAAAAGGATGTTGTCATTCTTTTAGACTCCATCACACGTTTGGCTCGTGCCTACAACAATGTCATGCCGACCTCCGGTCGCGTTCTCTCCGGTGGTGTGGACGCTAACGCCTTACACCGTCCGAAGCGTGTTTTCGGTGCCGCTCGTAACCTTGAAGAAGGTGGTTCCTTAACGATCATTGCCACGGCCTTGGTTGATACGGGTAGCCGTATGGATGACGTGATCTACGAAGAATTCAAGGGTACAGGTAACATGGAAGTCCACCTTGAACGTCGTTTGGCTGAAAAACGTATTTACCCGGCCATCAATGTTTTGCGTTCTGGTACGCGCCGTGAAGAGTTGCTCTTGAAGCCGGATGTCTTACAAAAGACTTGGATTTTGCGTAAGCTCTTAAGCGATATGGACGAAGTTGAAGCAATGGAATTCTTGCTCCAACGTCTTAAGGCCACAAAGACCAACCAAGACTTCTTTGATTTGATGCGCCGAGGCGGTTAATCAAATTAATCTCGCGTTAGGTCAATAACGCCAAGAGCCGTAAGGAATTCCTTTCGGCTCTTTTCAATTCGAGAACTATGATGCAATTGAACTTTGAACCCTTAACAATCGAACACTTAGAACCTTTATCTAAACTTGTACCAACCCATGGTACGGGCGATTGTAATCTTTCTCCTGTTAGCCTCTTAGCGTACGCAGAGAAAAAAGAAATTTCGATTGCCTTTATTGGAAGCGATGCCATCCTCTATTGGAAACCCGAAACTTATTGCACCAAAAAAGCCTACACTTTGCTCGGTAATCACTGCTTAAGTTGCTCCATCAAAGCGCTAGAAATGCACTGTCAAGATGAAACGCTTCCTCTGTATGGCGTCTTTCCAAAACTAACCGACGATATTATTCAGTGGTCTCATTACCGATGTTTCGACATGAACACAGATAGTGCAGGTTGGGACTACCTTTACGACAGAACAACAATGAGTGAGTTGCTTGGTCGTAAACTTCATGGCAAACGCAATTTTGTCAAACGTTTTTGGGCGGCTTTCCCAGAAGCTAAGCTGTTACCCATCAACCAAGAGACCATTGGACTGTGCCGGACATTTCTTGGTCAGTGGTACGCAAACTACGACAAAATGGATGAGTCTCTAGTTGCAGAATCTCAGGCTATTAATTTTGCATTTGATCATTTCGAAGCTCTCAATCTCAAGGGCGCCTTACTGGTTAATGATGCAACTGTGCTTGGTTTTACATACGGTTCAACGGTAGCTCCTGGCATTTTTGCCGTTCACATCGAAAAAGCCAGTCGAGATGCCATTGGTTCTTATCCAGCTCTCACACAGGCTTTTGCACAAACCTTACCAGATGAGATCCACACGATTAATCGGGAGGAAGACCTGGGTATTGTTGGTTTAAGAAAGGCTAAACAAGACTGGTCACCATCAGGGATGGTTCGTAAAGGCTTTTTAACACTTCACCCCGAACAAAAGCTATAAAAAACAAGTGATTGATAGCATTTGATCATTTGCAATTTATAGAAAAATATTGGATAATTCGAGCCTTCGTCGGAAACGAGGATTAACATGCCTGCCATAAGACCTTACGATTAAGGCACGCGCGCAAGGTTATTCATGACGACCGACTTTTATTATTAGGAATTACACAAATGAAACAAGGTATTCACCCCGAATATCGCGAAGTTGCCTTCTGCGACTTGTCCATCAACAAGACCTTCATCATCAAGTCTACGGCTCAAACGAAAGAAACCGTTGAAATCGACGGCGTCGTTTATCCGTTAGTTAAGTTGGATACGTCTTCTGAAAGCCACCCGTTCTACACGGGCGCTCAAACGCGTATCGTTGAAGCTGGTCGTGTTGAAAAGTTCCGCGCCAAGTACGCCAACCTTTCCAAGAAGGCCTAATAAACGATCGGGTGACCGAAAGTTTTGTGAAAAAGGGCAGTCCATTAGGGATTGCCCTTTTTTATGCCCACTGCCTTAAATGGAAATAAGAGCTCAGTTTAATCATTGAATGCACCTCATTTTTAGAATGGCATTTCAAAGGATTTGGGCAAAGCAAAAGCTACTTTTTGATAAAATACATAGGTTTATTTGAAGCCTGAGATTACTATGTTTGAAGAACGTCCGTCACCAGTTGTTGCTCGTGCCGAGGCTGCTCGTAAGCTGCCCCGGTTGGCTTTGCTTGCCTTATTGTTTGTTTTTATCGTTCCTGGTCTTATCACCCGAGATTTTTGGTCCTCTCAAGAGCTTTCTAACTTTGCTTTAGCCCTAACGATGTACCAAGGATCGTTGGTTGATTGGGTCTTACCGAACGTCGACGCAACGCCTTTTTATAGCGCCGGCCCTCTTGCAGCTTGGCTTGCAGCTTTATGCATGAAACTCTTTGGTTGGGTAACTGGCCTTGATGGCGCAACACGTTTAAGCACACTTATCTGGTTTGCATTAGCAACCTCCTCCATTTGGTACGGCACATGGTATCTTGCCCGCCGAAGCGAAGCTCAACCCGTTGTTTTAGCATTTGGTGGTCAGGCGAATCCAAAGGACTTTGGTCGAGTGGTTGCCGATGGCGCACTTTTACTTTTCATTGGCACTTTCGGGCTGTTTGTGCCATTAAGAGAACTCAATATCGATACCGCACTTTTAGCGATTATCTGTACTTATTTCTTCTCACTAAGCTACTCGTTGCATCGTCCAACACTTGGCCCCATCTTAACGGGCTTAGTTATCTCAGCAAGCGTCTGGACAGCCGACTTTGCTACGAGCTTGGCGCTATTAATTATTGCGTTATTAATTCACGCACGAATTCACTCGTTTGAACCACCTTTTATTACTCGTGCCAGTACCATTATTCTTGTTTCAGTTGGTACATTTTTTATTTGGCCAATTTTTGCCGTGGGCTTTGCCATCGAAACTGTTGATGCTTGGTTTGATGGGTGGTGGCAAACACAAGTTGCCATGATCAGCTTAATGAGCGTTGATCAAATGAAGCGTGCTGCTCAGGACGCTTTGTGGTTCTTATGGCCTCTTTGGCCTTTTGCTGCTTTTGCTCTTTACGCGTTTCGTAAGCAACTGGGACGCACGCACATCAAATTGCCACTCATGATTTTATTTGGCTTATTTATTGCCAATATTGTGATGGATATCACGGGTACACGCTTTTTGATGGTTCTGTCTGCCCCAATGTGCGTTTTGGCTGCTTTTGGCCTTTTATCTGCCCATCGCTCTTGGTCTAATGTCCTCGACTGGTTCTCTGCTACGGTGTTTACGCTTGGCATTGCTACCTTATGGACCTATTACACTGCTTGGCATACAAATATCTTCCCCAAGATGGTGAAGTCCATCAATAATTTGGCTCCAGATGCTCAACCCTACTTCCATGGTTTAATTTTTGTCTTAGCTTTCGGCGTGACCCTGCTTTGGATTGCGCTCGTACTTTGGCGAATGAACCGACACACCGTGGTTGCTTGGAAAGGCCCGTGGCTAGCCTCTGCTGGTATTACGACCCTTGCCGTTTTATGTGTATATCTGTTTGGTCCTGCTATTGACCGAGCTCGTAGCTACCAACCTGTCGTTCAAATGGTGATGCAAGATTATGAAGCAACGAAAACATCTCAATCTTGCTTAAGTGCCGAAACACTTACCCCTGTTCAACGTGTTTTATTTAAGTTCTATGGTCTAAAACTCTCAGATGGGACAAGCTGTGATTTCCACTTTGAAAGAAGCTCTCAAGTGGCCAAAAGTGAAGCTTATCATCCAACAAGTCGAGTAATTGACACCTACTCTCGTCCAAGAGACCGTGAGCGTTTTATTTTGTTGAGAGATTAACGTGACTCATCCTTTACCTAAACGATTAACTCCCCCCGATATTTCGTTGAGGGCCATCGGCAAACTGGCTGGCCCAATCTTTGTTGCCAACATTGCTATTGTCGGTGGAGGCACAATTGATACCGTGATGGCTGGCCACTTAGGCCCTGATCATTTGGCTGCTATTGCACTTGGCTTAGCAACCATGATTATGGTTTTTATGGGCTTGGTTGGCATTTTACAAGGTATGAGCCCCTTGGCTGGTCACCACTACGGTGCTCAGCAATACGAAAAAATTGGCTTTGAATTATCCCAATGCTTATGGCTTGCGCTGATCTTATCCTTGATTGGCATGCCCATTTTAGGTGCCACAGATATCTGGACCAATTTAGCGGAAGCTCAAGGTGAAGTAAAACGAATGGCAGCCCAGTACTTAACGATTAGTATGATCGGTCTGCCTGCAGCTTTATTTGGGCGTGCATTTATTTCTCTCAATGCAGCCGTCTCAAGACCCAAAGTGACGATGTATGTTTCCTTGGCACTGTTATTCCTTAAGGTGCCCTTTAACGCCATCTTCATGTACGGTTGGTTAGGCTTTGATGCATTAGGCGGTGCAGGTGCCGCTATTTCATCGACTCTTCTCACTTATATCTCCGTTTTGGTGTATTACCTTGTTTGGAGAAATGATAAGTTTTATGAAAAGATGCGATGTACTCACTTCTACTGGCCACAACCTAAGGCTTTGTGGACTCAGCTAAAAATTGGTATTCCAATTGGTCTTTCCACTTTCTTTGAGATTAGCTCGTTTACATTGATGGCGATCTTCATCTCTCGCTTTGGTGCAATTACGGTATCCGCTCACCAAATCGTGGGCAATATCACCTCAATGGCTTACATGTTACAACTCTCAATCGGTATTTCTTGTACTGTTTTAGTTGCGCAATGCCTTGGTGCTGGTTGGGCCAATGTTGCAGAAAAAGCCACTCGTCGATGCCTGACCATCAGTGTCATTTCCGCTAGCCTTGCCGCTTTGACACTTTACTTTGGCCGTGAAACCATTGCTCATTGGTACACCTCTGATGAAACCGTGATCAAGATCGCCGTTTCCTTATTGCTTTTTGGTGTGTGTTACCACGTCTTTGATGCCTTGCAATGCGTAAGTGCCTTCGCTCTGCGAGCCTACCGAGTGACCTTCTGGCCTATGGTTGTCTATGGTGTGTTGCTCTGGGGTGTGGGGATCATCGGTGGTTATTACATGGCCTTTAATGCCAAACCTTTCTTCAGCCAACCCTTACAAGCCTACGGTTTCTGGGGCATGGTGGCATTGGGATTATTCTTAGCTGGCATGGTACTTTTGGTCTTTGCGCTTTGGGTTGCCCGAACGCGCACTAAAGAAGACGAACACGTCTCTCACGCCCATATCTAACAATTGACCGCCTCACTAACCTGAGGCGGTTTCTTTTTTTCCCCTCGTAGCTCTCTTCGTCGTATACTGAAAAATGATCTTCTCAGTTATGAGGTGTTCTATGACTATCCAACAAAATCTTATTGCTGGCATCTGTGTTGCCGTGGGAATTGCTTCGGTTGGTTTTTCATTGAAGGCTGGAATTGATCATTTTGTTGATCGAGATCGAGTTGTGACCGTTAAGGGCTTGGCAGAAAGAGATGTCCCGTCAGACTATGTTATCTGGCCTGTAACCTTCCGTGTATCGGGCAATGATCTAACTTCACTTTACACTCGTGCTCAAGAACAAACCGACATCATTAAAAGCTTTTTAAATAAGTACGGTGTTGACGATAAAGATGTTTCTTTAGGCACGCCTCGCGTCAGCGACACACATGCTGACTTTTACGGTAGCAATTTGCCACCAGAGCGTTATCGGGTTGAAATGGTGATATCTGTGGCCACGCCGAATGTGCCAGCTGTTTTAGACGCCATGGTAAATCAAACCGAATTAATTCGACAGGGTATTATCTTCGTCGATAACTACCGTACCGAGTTCTACTTCAATAGCCTCAATGCTATTAAGCCTGAAATGATTGAAGAAGCGACGAAAAACGCCCGTGCTGCTGCTCAAAAATTTGCTGAAGATAGCGACAGCAAACTCGGTAAAATCCGACGTGCTAGCCAAGGGCAATTCTCCATTTATAGCCGTGACAGTAACACGCCTCAAATCAAACGCGTACGAATTGTCACGACAGTGGAGTACTACCTCAAAGATTAGCCTCTTTAATGGCTTTTAACGCAACATCGTAAGGATCGGCTATAAAGGGATCAATGCTCAATAAATCGGGCATTGATCTCATCCACGTTAATTGTCGCTTTGCTAACTGACGAGTGGCCGCTACACCCGACAAGAAAAAGCGATCCCAATCACAGTCGCCAAGCAAATAGTCAATGGCTTGCCGATACCCCACAGCTCGCATCGCTGGCGCTTCACGCGTAAAACAAGGATCTTTCATCAATGTTTTGACTTCGTCTAAGAAGCCCGCATCAAGCATCATTTGGAAACGCTTTTCAATTCGCTCATGCAAGAGCGCGCGATTGGCAGGCATCAAACCAATCGTTAAGAAACGATAGGGACATTCCAACGTTTTAGGCGCTTGGTATTGGGATAGCGGTTGCCCCGTTTGACGAAATACCTCCAGTGCACGAGAGATACGTTGACTATCATTTGGATTAAGACGAGCAGCCGTAACGGGGTCGACTTGAGCTAAAAGATTATGCATGCCTGGCCAACCCAAAATTTTTGCTTCGTCTTCAATTTGGGCTCGAATTGCCAAATCTGTTGATGGCATTTCATTTAGCCCCTCTTTTAATGCCTTGGCATAAAGCATTGTTCCACCAACAATCAAGGGTAACTTCCCTCGAGCTTTTATGTCTTCAATTTTGCTGTAGCAATCTTTGACAAAATCAGCCGCGTTATAAGTATCAAATGGATCTCGAATATCAATGAGATGATGGACAATTCCCTGCATTTCTTCAACGGTGGGTTTTGCCGTTCCGATATCCATACCACGGTAGATGAGGGCCGAATCAATAGAAATCACCTCAGTGTTTAAGGTTTGAGCCAAACGAACTCCCAAAGCCGTTTTTCCACTGGCTGTCGGCCCTAAAATTAAAACAGCATCTACCACAGTTACTGACCTCTCATAAAAAGTTTATCCAAGTCACCCATTGTTAATTGAACCCATGTAGGACGGCCATGATTGCATTGATCTGCACGCTCTGTTTGCTCCATTTGTCTTAAAAGCGCATTCATTTCCTCAAGCGACAAATAGCGATGTGCTCTCACGGCTGAGTGACAAGCCATGGTCGCTAAAATTTCATTGCGCTTTTCTTGCAATGCACTGGATTCGCCAAACTTACGAATATCGGCAAGAGTTTCAACAACCAAAGCCTCTCCAGTTTTATTGATATCCCCGGACAAAACAGCGGGAACAGCACGCAATCTTAAATGGGTTGGAGATGCACACTCAAGTTCCAAACCTAGCTGCAACAGTAACGACTGATGCTCTTCAAACGTGGCAATATCCTCTGCCGTTGCCCTAAAGACCAACGGAATTAATAGCTGTTGAATCGCTAATTTTTGCTCATCAGCTTGGCGCTTTAGCTTTTCATAGACGACTCTTTCATGAGCCGCATGCATATCCACCAAAATGAGACCATGTTCATTTTCTGCCAAAATGAAGATACCACCTACTTGTCCCAAAGCCCTTCCTAAGGGATAAGACAAGTTTTCATGATCTTGAGCGCCACTAAATGATTCCCCCTCTCGAATGGCCTTCACCGTATCCGGAATCATCTTATTGTCATGCTGTGGGCTTTTTGTTTGATAAAAATTCAAGTATCGAGACAAATGAGAGGGTTCATAAGTAGAGGCTTTTGTTGCCTGTAAACCAAAAGAGTGCCCCGTTGCTGAGGTACTTGTAGGGGCTCTCATATCCAAAGAGCCTTGCGATACATAGGTTGGTGTAAAGGTCTTTGGCGCTTGTGCAATATCCACGCTCTTTTCAACCTCTTCACTTTGTCGAGTCGCAATGGCTGGCGCTAAGGCATTTTGCACAGCATGCATCACGAATTGGTGCACCCATTGGCTATCGCGGAACCGCAACTCACTTTTTGTCGGGTGAACATTGACGTCAACCTTAACAGGGTCAATATCCAAAAACAGGCAATACATCGGTTGCAATTGGTTATGCAAAACGTCTGCATAGGCTGCCTTAATGGCGTGAGCCAATAGCTTATCTCGTACATAACGGCCATTGACATAACAATATTGCGCATCAGTACGAGATCGCCCTGCAGTAGGCAAGCCTACCCACCCAAAAACACGAGCTACGCCAGTTTCTGCATAAACTTCGCGCTGAGCTTGAGCAAAGTCACTAGGCAAAATGCGATTAACACGAGCTCGGCTTTCTTCGATTGGTAAAACCATCACAGGTTTACCATTGTGGATCATCCGAAATTCAATATTAGGATGCGATATAGCGATGCGTTCTAATGCTGTCTTACAGTGAGCCGCTTCAGTAGCTTCGGACTTTAAGAATTTACGACGAGCTGGCGTTTTGAAAAATAAATCTTCTACTTCTACTCGTGTACCAACAGCACCGGCAGCCACATCAACAACGCCTTCGTGAATGCTATAGGCATAATCGGCATCAACCGTACGAGATGTTAACGTCAATGCAGATACCGAAGCGATAGAGGCTAGAGCTTCACCCCGAAACCCTAAACTTAAAACATGTTCTAACTCATCTAGATTGCGAATTTTGCTTGTCGCATGACGCTTTAAAGCCAATGGAAGTTGATCTTTAGGCATACCGCGACCATTATCGGTCACTGTCAGGCGCTTAACACCGCCGGCATCCAATCGCACTTCAATTTTAGTGGCTCCTGCATCAATGGCATTTTCCACCAACTCTTTTAAGACAGAGGCTGGACGCTCAATCACCTCACCTGCGGCGATTTGACTGATAAGCTGATCGGAGAGCTCACGGATCTCACGAACCGGTGCTCGAGAGGAATTAGATAAGTCTTGCATAATGTTCTTAATTTTAGCATTCGTAGCCTGAACAACTCTTAACAATTTGGCCAAATGGTTATTGATTTTTGTTGAATTTTTGCGTGAATTTACCTTTTTTTTTCCGATATACTAATGCCATCAAAATTGTAAAATTCATCAAATTATGGATTGGTCTTTACTTTTAGATCTCTTTACAAACGCAGATCGCTTTTTAACAACTATAGCGACTGAGTATGGGATCCTTATTTATATTGTGATGTTCCTGATCTTTTTTCTTGAGACAGGGATTGTTGTCATGGCCTTTTTACCAGGCGACTCACTACTGTTTGTTGCCGGTGCCGTTACCGCCAGTGGCGCTATCGACCCATGGTGGTTAACTGCAATTGTTTCGTTGGGCGCCATTTTGGGTAATACATCGAACTTTTACATAGGCTCTTGGCTTGGGCACAAGATCTATGATGGTTCAATTTCTTGGATTGACCAGGAAGCTTTAAATAAAACCCACAATTTCTATATGTCTCATGGTGGAAAAACGATCTTTTTAGCCCGTTTTGTTCCCATTGTGAGAACCTTTGCTCCCCTTATTGCAGGTGCTGCTTCCATGCCAGTTTCGAAATTCGAGTTTTACTCAATTACTGGTGCTATTGCTTGGGTTTATGGTCTTGTTTGGGCAGGTCACCTTTTCGGAAATATTCCTTTTATTAAGCAACACCTCACTGCCATCTTACTTTGCGGTATAGGATTTGCTTTAATTCCAACAACGTTCTTAGCACTTTCTCGTTTCTTAAAGAAACGTCGGACCGCTAAGTCCAATTGATAAATACGGGTACTCACATTGTGTGCGTGCCCGTTTTTTTTGACGAGTTTGGGAGACACTCATGCAACTTTGGGATCACTTCATCGCCATTTTAAATAAAGAGGTTCAACCAGCACTTGGTTGCACAGAACCAACTTCTATTGCCTACGCTGCCGCTCATGCTAGTCGACTATTGGGCAAAACTCCCGAGCAAATTCGAGTAGAAGTTAGTGACAACCTCTACAAAAATGCCATGGGTGTCTTTGTCCCAGGGACTGGGCAAATTGGTTTACCGATTGCCGCCTCCGTTGGTGCACTTGGTGGAGACCCAGAGGCTGGACTTGAAGTGTTAGCCTCTGTGACCCCTGATCATGTCACTCAAGCTCTTGCAATGATCAAAGAAAAACGAGTCTCAATTGAACGAGCGGACACACAAGAGTTTATTTTCTGTAAAGCAACCGTTATAGCGGGTAATGACATCGCTGAAGTCACTATTAGTGGCGGCCATACCGATGTCGTTTTAATGAAAAAGAATGGTGAAATCGTTATGCAAAAAAAGCATGCCATTTCAACGTCTGCTGAAGGTACCTCCGAAATCAATGGCAATGAAGTCAACCTGAGAAACATTTACGACTTTGCTTGCAACGTCCCCTTTGAAAATATCGAATTTATTCTAGAAGCTAAAGAAATCAATATGACATTAGCTCAAGAGGGACTATCTCATGCTTATGGATTGCAGCTTGGCAAAACCATTGAAGAGCAAATGAAAGCTGGCATTTTAGGGCGCGACTTGATCAACAGTATGGCTTCTTATACAGCAGCTGCTTCGGATGCCCGTATGGGTGGAGCAACCCTTCCTGCCATGAGTAATTACGGCAGTGGTAACCAAGGCATTACGGCTACGATTCCCGTTGTCAAAATGGCTGAATTTGTCAACGCTGATGATGAACACTTGGCTCGTGCCTTGATCATTTCTCACCTAGGAGCCATTTACATTAAGAGCCACTACCCATCACTGTCAGCCTTCTGCGGCAATACGGCTACTGCTTCTGCTGTTTCAATGGCGTTGGTTTACCTTAATGGAGGCACTTATGAGCAAGGTTGCATGGCCATTAACAACGTCATTAGCGATACCTCAGGCATGGTGTGTGATGGCGCAAAAAGTACTTGTGCAATGAAGGTTCATACGGCAGCGCAATCAGCTTATAAGTGTTGCTTCCTTGCCTTAGCCGGTCATGGTGTCAGTGGACAAGGTATTGTTAATGCTGATGTCGAGAAAACTATCGACAATTTAGGAGCGATGGTAACAAAAGGAATGCATCAAACCGATGAGAAAATCATCGAAATTATGCGAAAAAATTAATTTCTAACAAGCAAAGGCCAAAATCAAATGATTTTGGCCTTTATCGGTAAATCATCCGTTCTACAAATTATGTAGAGCGGATTTTCTTGTTAAGCGCGCTTTTCCAAGATTTCAATAGCCGGCAAAACCTTACCTTCTAAGAATTCTAAGAAAGCACCGCCACCCGTAGAGATATAGGAAACCTTGTCTGCAATACCAAACTTGCCAACAGCAGCCACCGTATCACCACCGCCAGCGATGGAGAAAGCACCATTTTCTGTTGCTTGAGCAATGGCTTGAGCCATCACTTCCGTACCATGAGCAAAGGGCTTCATTTCAAAAACGCCCACCGGACCATTCCAAACAATAGTGCCTGCCTTTTGAAGGATTTCACCCAAGGCTTGAGCTGTTTCAGGGCCAACGTCCAAAATCATTTCATCGTCTTGAACATCATCGACCTTGCAAACACGCATTTCTGCGTCTTCAGCAAAAGCCTTAGCAACGACAACATCCGTAGGTAACGGTAACGTTGCACCCTTTTCTGCCAAGGTCTTTAAGATGGTCTTGCACTCATCAACCAAGTCAGGCTCAGCCAAAGACTTACCAACCTTATAACCTGCGGCCATCAAGAACGTATTGGCGATACCACCACCAACAATCAATTGATCAACCTTTTGCGCTAAGTTGTTCAAAATCGTCAACTTTGTGGAAACCTTTGAACCACCCACAATCGCCACCAACGGGTGCTTAGCTTCTTCCACGGCCTTGGTCAAGGCTTCAATTTCTGCAGCCATTAAAGGACCGGCACAAACCGTTTCGGCGTATTGAGCAACACCATAGGTGGAGGCTTGAGCACGGTGAGCCGTACCGAAAGCGTCATTTACAAAGACATCGCACAAGGCGCCATACTTCTTAGAAAGTTCTTCCGTGCACTTCTTTTCACCGACATTGCAACGGCAGTTTTCTAACATGACAACTTCGCCTTCGGCGACTTCGAAACCACCATCAACCCAATCTTCGATTAAGCGAACTGGAGAACCTAAAAGTTCAGACATACGAGCTGCAATCTTTACCAAACTATCTGCAGCCGTCTTTTCTCCTTCCTTAGGACGACCCAAGTGGCTAACCACCATCACACGTGCACCAGCGTCACGAGCCATACGGATAGCCGGCACAGAAGCCACCAAACGCGTTTCATTGGTGATTTCACCATTTTCATCACGCGGAGCATTCAAATCGGAACGAATGAAAACACGCTTGCCCTTTAAGGCATCTGCTTTAACTAAAGCTTCAAGAGTTTGAACTCGCATCTGTTAAATTCCTCTAATGAATAGGAGACACTAATCTTTTAATTCTAACATTCATAAGCTCATTTTTTATTCTTACGGGTGAAATTGCCGAGAGCCTTTCTTTGTCACTCTTAGTTTGAAATGACGAATCCATAGCTTCAACAGACAAACAATCTAAATACGGCTTAATGCAAAATCAATCATAACCATAGTTTTTCCTTTATTTACAAATAATTACGTACTTTTGGACATTTGAAAATTGCCTATTTTCATTGAAAATGAAAGAGAACAATTTTTATTAATAGGGAGTGTGTTATGACGTTCCGTTTTGAAAAAGAATATGGATTATTGATTGGTGGTCAGTGGGTCAGTGCCGAAAATAAGGCTGTTTTTGACACTTTTAATCCTGCCACTGGTGAATTATTAAGTTCCTGCGCCAATGCCTCAGCCAATGACGTTGATCGCGCAGTTAAGGCAGCTCAAGAAGCCTTCAAAACTTGGTCGAAAACAAGCCCGCAAGATCGTGCTCAATTGTTATTAAAAGCGGCGGACTTAATTGATGCGCATGCCAGTGAATTAGCTGAAATTGAAACGCGTGATAACGGCAAACCATTGCGTGAGACGACACTGGTTGATGTACCGTTATCTTCTGACCACTTCCGCTACTTTGCCGGTTGCTTACGTGCTGATGAGGGCTCGGCCGTTATGATCGACAATGACACCATGTCCATTGTTTTACACGAACCCATCGGCGTTGTCGGTCAAATTATCCCGTGGAACTTCCCTCTTTTAATGGCAGCATGGAAAATTGCTCCGGCACTTGCTGCAGGGAATACGCTCGTGATTAAACCGTCATCAACGACACCGTTGTCGATTCTGTATCTTGCGAAACTTTTAAATGACATTTTGCCCCCGGGTGTCATCAATGTTATTACGGGACGGGGTGCAGAAAGTGGTCAAGCAATGCTTGATCATCCAGGTTTTGCTAAGTTAGCGTTCACGGGCTCCACTGAAGTCGGCTATAGCGTTGCTAAGGCTGCAGCCGACAAGCTCATCCCTGCCACTTTAGAGCTCGGTGGTAAGTCGGCCAATATTGTTTTTGACGACTGCCAGCTTGATAAGGCCATTGAAGGTGCTCAAATCGGTATTCTTTTCAACCAAGGACAAGTCTGTTGCGCGGGCTCTCGCATTTTCGTTCAAGAAGGCATCTACGATGAGTTCGTCAGCAAACTCACACAAGCCTTTAAAGAAGTGAAAGTTGGCGATCCGATGTCAATGCAAACCCAAATGGGTTCGCAAATCAATGAAAAGCAACTTCAAAAGATTCTCAACTATGTTGAAATCGGGAAAAAAGAAGGCGCAATTGTTTTGGCTGGCGGCGAACGCGCTAGCGTTGAAGGGCTTAAAAAAGGAGCCTTCATGCAACCGACTTTGCTTGCCAATGTCACCAACGACATGCGCATTGCACAAGAGGAAATTTTTGGACCTGTTGCCGTTATTATTAAATTTAAGACCGAAGAGGAAGTTATTGCTTTAGCTAACGATAGTGAATACGGCTTAGGTGGCGCGGTTTGGTCTCGTGACATTAACCAAGCACTGAGAGTTGCACGCGAAGTACAAACAGGACGCATGTGGATCAACACCTACAATGAATTGCCTGCCCACGCTCCTTTCGGTGGCTACAAAAAGTCTGGCATTGGTCGAGAAACACACAAAATGATGTTGAGCCACTACAGCCAAACAAAGAACATCTTCATTTCTATGTCTGAGAAGAAAAGAGGTTTCTTTTAATAAATCAAATAATTAACGATCTACTCTTGGCCGAAACGAGTCTCAACTCTTTCGGCCTTTTCTTCTATTTGAAAACTCAATTTCTCAACCTAAGGACTCTCACTTAATCGCAAGCACCAGTGCTTTGGAACTTCGGTACGAGTTATGATTTAAATTGTGTATTTATCAGTAACCATCTATCTATGGACCCTTGCGATCCATTCTGTCGCATTATGAAAAAACTGTACGTCTATTTAGTGTCTTTAGGTCATTTAAGTGTGGACCTAGCCCCTGGCGCACTACCTGCCATATTGCCCTTTTTTGTTTTGCATAACGGACTAAGCTACACAGAAATTACGGGGCTCATGTTTGCTTCGTCATTTTTTGCATCACTCGTTCAGCCTCTATTTGGTTACTGGTCTGATAAGAGTGAACGCCACTGGTTTATGGCGGCTGGCATTTTATTAAGTGGTATTGGCCTTGGGATTACTGGCATTACCAGTAACTATTGGGCCATTTTTGTGGCAGTCACATTGATGGGCATTGGGGGTGCGTTTTTTCATCCGGAAGCCGCACGCCTGATCAACCAACTGTCTGGAAAATATCGTGCGACCGGTATGGGCATATTCTCTGTGGGTGGAAATGCGGGGTTTGGTGTCGGTCCTCTGATCGCAGCGGCCTTGATTACTTGGTTTGGTCTCTCGGGCACCGTCTTTTTCGCTATTTTTGGTTTCATCATGGCCATCGTTATGTGGCGAACGATTCCAAAAATCTTCGAAAATTTAAATCTGCCCTCCTCAGAAAAGAAAGTTGCTATAGAAGCAAAAGAACCAGGTAAAAATAATTGGCCAGCTTTTGGGCGCTTGAGCTTTGTTATTCTCTGCCGAAGCTGCGCATTTACCGGCCTGCTTTCATTCCTTCCTCTTTACTGCATTCACCGCTTTGGTGTCTCTGAAGTCACAGCAAGTACGCTTTTGGCCTTCTTATCCATCACTGGTATTTTTATGACCTTAGCCGGGGGGTGGTTAACTGACAAAATTGGTTTAACGAATGCCTGTAAAGTGGGTTATGTTTTAATGGCGCCTGCGTTTGCTCTATTGATTGTTGCTCCAGACTTTTTGTGGTTCTATCCCATTATTGCTGTTTTAAGCTTTACTTTGAACGGCACGTACTCAGCCTATGTTGTTTTAGGTCAGTCTTACTTGGCTAAAAACTTAGGTTTTGCCTCTGGTGTGACGCTTGGATTATCTGGATCTTTGGGTGGTATTTTTACCCCAATTATGGGCATGATTGCCGATGCCTATGGCATTGATACCGTGATGATTATTTTGGTTGTCGTTGGTGTTCTTTGTACCCTCGGAGCCTTTTTATTACCGGAACCCAATTAAGCAATCTATTGTGATTGGGGGTGATACCACCCCCAATTATCTAAAATTCCACGTAACCAATACCATCCTTTATGGTCACAGTCGTCCCTAGTTGGGAACTTAGCTCCTGAATCTTTTCCAGTACTTTCACATCATCCGTAAGAGTAGGCCAGCCTCTTTGTGCCTTCGATTTATGCATACTCAAATCAATTGGATACAGTTTCATCTCTGTCATTCGCCCACCATCCATCGTCCAACTGGCCACAAAAGATCGCCAAATATCAGGCATAACAACGTGTCCAACAGTGCCATTTTTGCTTCTATGATCCATATACTCACCAACACGAGTCTCTTGAGATAAGCCCATTTTTGCAAAGGCATCATAGGGTTGCGCAGCAATTGTTTCAGTTTGGAAAGTGAACTACCTCTGAATAAATTCAGAGGCTTCATGGGACCTGACTGAATCGGTA
>Scooby_p2__coassemble_130_pt1 | contig 76064 bp, 64 predicted proteins | sample Scooby_p2__metabat2_high_PE_019 | metagenome-assembled genome bin Scooby_p2 | reverse complement strand
CAATACTTGTGATCAATGAATGGGTTAAACATTTGGGGTTATATGACGAATAGCTTTACTATTGAGGGAGTATCTTATGTCTAGTCCTATTTTTATTTTTACTTGGAAACCTGAGAAATTTACTTGGGAGAGAATTTCTAAACCTGGGGAAACATTTGATTGGTTAACTTGTGCCTACAAACAAAACAAAAAGGGAGACCATTTTATTTTGGTTCGGACAGGACAAAAAGACCCTGGCATTGTTGGGTATGGCACTCTGTCGACAAATCCTTATGAAGGTATTGATTACACTGGTGAGCAAGGTTGGCTTGTAGGTCTCAAATTTAACAACATCATTAGCAATCAGAATGATAAGCCTTTAATTGCCCGTAATGAACTGGTGAGCTTGTTCCCAATGACAAACAGTAATAGCTGGGCACCTCAATCTAATGGCGTGAAAGTTTCAGAAGCAATCAGCAACCAACTTTTTGAATTATTGTTTACTGGTGAACCCCTGTCCAAATCGACCTTTGAAACAGACAATAACGTTTCTACAGGCATTACCTATCGACAAGTTAAGCAACGCATTGGCCAAGATCGATTGCGAAATGAGTTGTTAGCACAGTTTGGCTGTTGCGAAATTAGTGGTCTTACCAACAACACTTTATTACGGGCATCTCACATCAAACCATGGAGTATTGACCCTAAAAATAGAGGAAATATAAACAATGCGCTTTTATTAGCCGTACCTTACGACTGCTTGTTCGATCAAGGTTTAATATCCTTTGACAAGGATGGTGTAATTCTGATTAGTTCCAAGTTAAGTGAAAGGGATAAACAAGTTTTTTCTCTTCGTAGTGATTTTCGACTTAACTCAAAACGCAACAAATCTATATCAAAATTTTTAAATTGGCATAGGAAACATCTTTTCCAAAAATAACCCATGCCTTCTACCTAACGCACATAAGTAGAAGATACTGACTATAAAATTTGTTCTTACTATTTTGGGCGAAATCAATATAGAAAAAAATCCCCAAGCCATAAGTCTTTAATAGACCAATGAACTTGGGGATTTTGTGATTATCTTAAATAATTACTCTTTCCAGCAAGACGAAACCTTCCACCGGCGTTTGACCCCCTTTTTGATGTCAGAGTCCGTCAACGCCTTGGCTTCAAGCCCGTGCCAGAGCTCTCGCCAAAGGCAGTCTTCATCATTGTCAGAGCCACTCACTGGCTCGCACTCGCTTTCCTCGTTGTACTCGATCTGAAAACTCAAGCTGGGAAAAAGCTTAAGCAACGTTTCGAATATCGGCTGCGGTTCGCTCCAAGCCGTTTGAAAGACGTAAAGCAAAGATGTGGGCGATTCTTCAGGAAGAAAACTATCGCACGCGTTCCACTTTGTCCCCCAATGCCGACAACTCCAGTCATACCAATTCATCGCGCCGAAGCACCACAAATTGATAAGCGACTTTTGAGCGTGTTCAATGTCCTCCTGCGAAAACTTTTCCGTTGGTGACATATCCCAATCGTACTTCAGAGCTTTAATGAGTTCCGATGGCACATTTCTGGCCACAACGCGTTGCAAGGGCTTGGGCATCGTGATGATTCGATCAAAGTCGAACACTTGTTCTTCACTTGCCACGAAAGACTTAAATTGAGAAATATCTTGAGCGTTTCCGCTCACTCGTACATGATTTGTGACCCAATTGGGCATGGTTATTCTCCAAAAAATAGGGACACCATGCCCCACGGGGAACTAGGCGTCCCCGATAGGGTTTAGAAAGAAAATGTTAGTTAGGCGTCTTAAGACGATAGATCATGAGATTATGGTTCTCACTCTTTGCTAATTTAAAACCGATTCCTTTGTAAAATTCGATTTCATTTTCGCTAAATGGGTGGACTGCGAGACCGACCACCCCTCCAATGTCAGCAATTTTTTTTGTCATAGCAAGTGCGTGACTAACCAACATAGTTCCAAGACCTTTACCTTGATAACGCACATCAACCGCCAAACGACCCAACAAGATAACGGGAATAGGATCAGGCATATTTCTGCGTAAAGTCGCATTCAGTAAGTTATGCTGTATGCTGTAAACACTAATACAGTAAAAACCCACCAAATGAGTCCCATCAAAAGTTAAATAAGTCCTACTAGAACCATTAATCTGATTGGCATAAGCTCGTGTCTTAAGCCAATGATCAAGCGCTGGTACACCACAAGTAAAAGACTCCAAACGAGATAAGTGCTCCTGTTTAAGTGGCTGTGGTTGAGAGATCATTGAAACCCCCATTCTTTAGCCACTCTCTCAAGACGTTCTCGTCCTTGACGTTCTTCTTCAGTGACTTCGCTATTGAGAAGATCCTCAACCGCTTGAAAGTCTTCTTCGGAAAGACGTAAAACAGCCTTGTCCAAAAAAGTTTCTTCGTACTTTTGACGAATCGCTGAACAAATAATGTCAGTCTTCGTCACATTCAACGTCTTAGCTAACTTATTGAGCATGAGCTCATCGTCTTCTTTCAAACGAAAGGTAATATTCCCGGCCATCTTTTTATCCTTCTGTATGTGCATTGCATATACACCATTATAGGGATTAACAGCTGAACCGTTCATTTTTTTCTCCCCAAAAATAGGGACACCATGCCCCTATCGGGGCGAAGTGCCCCGATAGAACTAAATAATTAATTGCTTAATACTCTTTACGGACGTACAAGAACCCTAACGCAGTAATTAACCACCCGTTCAAAGAAGGTCTTTTTCAACGGATTAGCTTGCGTTTGAGTATCTTTGTCTTCGTGGTTAGTCTCGCTCTTTCGAGCGCGCTCGGTCACCCACCAAGGCTTCTGACCATAAAGTTCGGTGTAATAAGCGTTATTTTTTTGCATGATGTCGCTCCTTATAAAAAGAGGACACCACGCCCCCACACGAGGAACGAAGTGTCCCCCGTGCGGAAGAAAAAATTAGTGATAATCCACGTAGTCCACATCGCAAATGGACTGACTACGCGCATTAAAACGAAACGTCACACGCCAATTAGCGTTTACTTTCAACGCATAAATCCCTCGTTGATTGCCACTGGCTCTAGCAATGGAGTGCAATGAGCCGTCTTGAATCTCAAAGGGGCTCTTAGCCTGTGTGAGCAGCGCCAAAATCACCTTGAGCCGAGGAATATGCGAAGAGGTTATTCCACTTGCGCACCCCGTTTTGGAAAATCTTTCCAATCCTTTGTGCACAAAATTCTCAATCATCACCCCCTCCTTCGTATTGACTGATAAAACGCTCCAAGCGTTTCGCAATACTTTTCAAAGCTTCAATGTCGTTACACGTAGCTGGCAGTGCGTCAGGCTTATTCGAGAGCAATTGGTCGATTGCCTTTTTAAAGTCTCGCGCTTGATGCAGTGCCCTTCTTTGTCGAACGAGATTGTTTCTTAATCGCGTGGGGGAATTGACGTTGAGAAAATCGTAGATACCCGTAAAAAGAACGAAAATCGTCTTTTTGTACTGAGTGATCCTATCCATCATGTCTCCTAAAATGAAGGGACACCATGCCCTCGTTAGGGTTGATGTCCCTAACAGGGTTAAAAAATTAAACAAACCTTGGAAAGCGTCCGCCCATTTGCAGCACATCATTCCAATCTATGCCTTTCGCATCGTCTGGAATCGGCTCTTTTGGCAGATAAATCCGCGAACCAATGCCCATGGATTGCAATCGAGCTTGCAAAACCTTTGCCGCGTCTTGCCCAACACCTGAGCGATCCTTGTCGGCAAAAATATGCACAAACCGAATCCCCTTTGGAGGCTCGAAATGCCGCATACCGCCTTCAGAAATCACCGACCAACAGGCTAGCCCCGTTGCCGTGACAACGGATAGAGCGGTCTCAACGCCTTCGGCGATGCCGATCACGTGTTTGGACGTTTGCACCAAACGAATGGCCGCGCCTTTGATCGTGCGATCATCAGGAACCGCCATCAGCTTTTTAGGGTCTTTGACCTTGGCCTTTTCGCCCGTGCTCGTGAGATACGTTCGATGAAGACTCACCACACGTCCGTGACTGTCTCTAACAGCACAAACGAGAGCGGGAAAGTCCCCAACGACCTTTCCTTTCTCATAAAAAGGCAATTGGGCGGAGCATTTCACGTTGTCTGCGTCCAACACGCACGCAATCGAACGATTGGCGAAGTACCGCAACACGGGTTGCGCTTCTTTCTTCTCGTCAGACACGATCACCGTCTCTTGCCAAACCTTGTCAATGGCTTGGATTCGATGGGCAATGCGTGCTTGACGAAGTTCCTCGACCTGATGCTCTTTTCTCAAACGCTCTTCGGGAGTGGCAATGATTTTTACCGTCCAAAGGGCTTTGTGTACCACGCGACCACGAATCACCAACTTTTGACGAGCAAAGCGTGTGACTTGCACATAGTCGTTGATTCGCAATCCTTGGCAAGCTCGCACCAAATCTGCGCCATAAAGCACAAAAAATGCGCTCTTATCTGGCATTTCATCGCTTTTTTTCGTTTTTGAAAGATAAATTCCAATGTCACCCTTATTTGCTTGACGCTTATAAAAGCCTTGGAAATACGCTTCAAAAGACTGTGGCTTAATCGTTTCCATCTCCCCTTGATGGGATAGGGGTGCACTGAGTAATCTTCCAACAGCATTGACCGCTTCGGAAAATGTCCAGTGATTAACCCACATCAGCATCGAAATGCCATTGGTTTTTGCTCCACAGGTGTTGCAAATTCCATCTCCCTTGACGTTAAACCGAGGAAAAAGCCGAAAGCCATCGCCTCCCCCGTGAACGGGACAGGCAACGTGACGACCCGCGTGTTCAATCGCTTCTTTAAGCTCGGGAGCTAATTGAAGAAAGATGAACTTCCATTGGTTTTGCGCCAAGAGTTTCACTTCACGGGCGTTGTACCCTTTCATTGAAACCTCCTAGTGAACAGCTAAAAGTGACGTGTGTTTGGCTAGCGCAAAAAGCACCTTCGTGAGCTCTTGGACGCTTTTGATCGTCACGCTGTTGTCAAAAAGGTGGCTCACGTCATAGCCAATCCCAATGCCGTAGATGTCAATCCCGGAAAGCTTCATTTTTTCCAAGTACGCTTTCGCCGCCCCTTCGTCATCGGGCGCTCCATCGGTAATCACAATGACGATTCGGCGTTTTTCTCGTGTGAGGGCTAACGCTTGCACGACCTCAGCTAAGGCACGCGCAAGCGGTGTTCCTCCCGAAGCAAAAAAACGATGAAATCGTCCATTGACACCGTGTGTGAGTTTTTCACCGTGAGCCACAATGACTTCAGAGGCGGCTTTGACGGTCGTTGCTGGAAAAGTGGATAAGGCGGGATTGGTTTTAGGCAGACTCATCAAGGCCATCAAAAGAGCAGTTGCCGCTTTGGCGGCCACGACTTCGCGTCCTCGCATCGAGCCACTCATATCCAAAAGAATATGAACGGCGCTTGCCGTTGACGTGTGTTCGAGCGTCTTTTCAAACACGCGAGTGTTCCAATAGGCCAAACGCGCCAACTTCGTCTTGGCGATCTTTCGACCGCTTTGACGCGTCTTCGTTTGACGGCGAGCTGCCGCCTCTACCAGCCCCACTAACTGACGTTTGAGTCCCTGACTTAGCACTCGCGACTCATTTAAAAAGTCGCTTGCCAACACGTCTTCTTGACGCGTAGCGGGAACGTTTGTCGCCGAGTGCGAAAGGGTTTCATCGTGAACGCCACTGTCTTTGACCTGTTGGGCAATATCGCCCGCCAACGTTTTGGCGAGGTCTTTTGAAGCGTCCTCATAAGCGTCCAAGGCTTTTAGAACTTGAGCTCGAAGTGGCTTGGTCTTCTCAGCGCTTGTCTTTCTCGCGGTCGTTGAACCGTTGGGTTGAGATTGACTTGGTAAAGAAGAACGTGAAGCATTCGAAGCTTGTGAGCCATTGGCGTCATCTTTAACGTCTGTCTTTGACAGGGAAGGATTACCTTGCTTGTCATTGTCCTTGCCTTCATTGAAAGCGTCACTCTTTGTAGAAGGAGACTCACTCTGACTTTGCATCGTTTGAGGGTGGTCTTTAAAAAAGGCTTTGAGCTTCTCGTGTACTTCGTTTGCCAATACCAAAGCATCGTCCGAACTTTTGGCAAGGGCGACTTTGTCATTGATCGCGCAAAGCTCATCAAGAAACTCATGAGGGAAAAGCCTTTGGGCCAACTGACGAGTTGTTCTCGCGTGAGGGGTCAAAATGCCCCCGCTTAAACGAAAACGATCCCAGACATCAAACGCAATAAAGTCCATCAAAATCGTTAAAGAAGTGGCATTTTCAGAGACCTGATATGCATCACCGAAAACGTGTTTGACGGTTCTTTTTAAAAACCCGTTCGCTCCTCGATACACCCCGCAGATCAAACGCTCGATGCGAGCGTCTTCGTAGATGTTTTGAAGGTGTTTAACAATCGGCGTTTTAATACGTTTGAGTGGTCTAAAGTCCGAGAATCGAACGTGGCTTGCTTCATGGACTAAAAAGCCCAAAAGCACGTCACGATCAAAGGCCTTGGGATACGGTAGATGGACCGTTTGACCGTCTGTGTAAGCGATCTCGCCGCCCACCTTAACGCAAACACCACAGTGCTGGCCAATGGCGTGCGCCACAATGGGCAAGGATTGAAAAAGATTGTTGTTCATAGCGATTTCTCCAAAAGAAAAACCGCAAAGAACAGCCTTTACCCCCACAAGGGAGAAAAGCATGTCCCTTGCGGAAAGTGAATTAACGAATTACCAAAACATTGAAGAAGCGTTCTCTTGAGCAAAAGAGGGCAAAACAGGCGTTTGCTCTTTCTGACTCTCTACTGAAGTGTTCTTGACGTTTTCAGCGTTTGAGTCGCTCGCTGGGGTCAGAGATTCCTGATGAGTGTGCGTCTCAGACTTCTTCGACTCCAAAAAGGCATCAAGCTGGGCCTCCCAGTCCAACGACAAGTCCTGATCCCGAGCGTTTTGCTTCTCCCCTTGAGAGGGGAGAACTTCGGGAGAGTCTTGGTGTTGAACACAACCACCCGATGAGGTTTGTGGCGCTTCTGCCATCAACACAAAGTCCTCTGCGCTTTGCGTACTTTGTTGATCGACAACCGCTTCAGAGAGGTCTCTCATGCGATCTTCGTCACAAAGCACTAAAACGATGGAGGTGAGTTGATGAAAGTCACTGCCCTTGTAAGGCCCGTACTTCGATAGTGGTGAGAGGGCTTGATCGATGGCGTTAACGACAGGCAAGATGCCCTTATCAATAAAGGCCAACCCCGCGAGCCGCGCTCGAATCCGCCGAATGGGCTCGAGAGCACGCGCGGTGACTTGATCTTTCCCCGCAAAGGTTCGGCGATAAAGTTCACGGGCGGTTTTGGCGACCTCAGCGAGTAACGTCTCTCCCAATCCCGCTTCCGCTAGATCAAAAGAGCTCGCATCGCCTTCGAGCGCTTGGACTTTAAAGACGCTGTAACCCGAACGAATCCGAGCTTCAACATGACTTTTGGTCTTCACACTGCGAAGAATCTCTGAACCAAATTCAGGGTTTTGCGCAATCCACGCTTTGACCGCTTCATCGTAGCGTTGAAGAAACGTGGCTTTGGCCACTTCGTACTCGCGCACGTAGCCATCCAACATCAACAAGACTTTCTTCGATTGCGACAAAGGTACCGCCCAACCGCCCAAATAAGGCACACCGCAACTTTCCAGTAATCTCACCGCCCGTTGCTTAATGGAAGCAAAGACGCGAAGGTCCTCTGGGTTGCAGATGCGTTTACTGCCCAAATGCGCAAGGTGTTGTGGGGGCAATTTGCCCCCTTGGCCCAATTGGAAGTCCTCCTTATCGAGGACGGTTTCACCCGTCCATTGACGGAAGTTCAGTACAACGATCGCCAAACGATCGGAAATACGTTCTTGATGAGTTATTTTGTACTCCAAAAAATAATGGGCACAAAACGACCCCCACGTGGGCAGTGTTTTGTACCCACAGGGAAAAAAAAAAAAAATTAGAACCACACGCTTGAGCGGCGCAAATCCTCCGAGACGGCTTCAAAACGCAACATTGCCGAGGGTCTTTGAACCTTTAGTGGTCCATCGATAATGAGCAACTTCATGGTTTTGACGTAATCCAGATATCTCACGATCTGTTTGCCCCTACGACTTTCGGCTTCTTTGCCGATGTAGTGACAAAACTGCACAATCGTTTTGACGGGATCGTTGATGTCCATACGAAGCAACACGCGGTTTAAGTTTGCAAAGTTAATGGACTCTTCATTGTCTTGGAAAAATTGCGCAATGGCTCGCGCCCCTTGCAAGAGTCTTGACCCTTGAAGCTTCGGATAGGCCTTCACCCAATTGTCAATGCAGTAGACCCTAGCTTGTTGGATTCTGACTTCCGCTTGATTAGCACTAAGAAAAAGCCTTTTGACTAAGGCCTGTTCCAGCTCCTCAAGCGTCATCGTTTTTCTCACCATGGCAAACTTGGGTTGCAAGACTCGAGCCTCTAAATACTCATGCACCGAACTCAGAATCTCAGCGGTATGCAAGCTCCCCTCTTCTCGGCGAAACGTATCCATCGCGTTCTTTTTAGAAAAAACAAACGATAGAAATTGAGACCTTCTGTCCGAACGAAAGCGTTTTGCATAATTTTGAAAAACCGCTTCGTTTTCTGGATTTAGAGGAACAATCCGCTGGCTTCGTTGGGATGGGTTCGGATCAAAGTCCCCAACCATGGAGTCAAGCGCCACCAATTCTTCCATGGCTTCGCGCTTAAAGGCGGTGATTCTTTTACGAATCTCCTTGCCCTTGTAGTTAGAAACCAGATGAAGATTAATGAGCTCGTCTACGGCCTCGTGCTCTGAGCACAAGTTAGGGTTCTTGTTTAAAACTAAAATTTCGATATTGTCCATTTTGTACCTCAAAAATAAGGGTACAAAACAACCCGTGTGGGCCGATTTCGTACCCACACACGGTTGGTTGGATTAGTAGCCAAGAAGGCTAGCGATGAAAGTCGCACCCAAGAGTGCGCCAAACATCATCATTGCGATTTTTCCATTTCTTCGATCATCGGGTGTGTCGCCACGACAGTAGTAGGGCATAAGCGCAGTGCACTGACTCATGAGTGATTGGCCGTACTTCGGGTAAGCACTGGCCTTCACAACAATGGGGGTGTCCACGATGAACGTATTGCCGATTTTGACAGGTCTATCGAAAGCGTATCGAACCTCTTTTTCAGACGGATCGGCCTTTGAAGAAATCTTGAAATTAACTTGAAAGAAAAACATTACACCTCCAAAAAATAGAGGCATTTCAAGCCCTATTAAGGAGCGAAAAATGCCCCTAACAGGGAAAATTAAAACCAAAGACTGGGCTCAAGGTGACAAGCGTGCGACTCGATATCTTCGATGATTTTTTCATCGATGATCTCAAGACTCGCGACACCCGTTAAACGGAATCGCCACTGAATCGTATCGTCTTTGTGATACTTCTTTAGCTCTTCTTCTTTGGGTTCACGTCCTAAGAGATCGCAGACCATTTGTTTGTAGTCCACTTTCCCCGTCACAATACTTTTACGTACTGCTATACCGCCATAGTCGGCAACGCAGTCGTTGTCGCCCATGATGGCAATCACATCGTTTTTGTATTGCTTTAAAGACGATTCCAACGCGAGCATTTCAAGTTTTTTTTCTTGAATTTTCGCCTCCAACGCCACCAAATGCCCCGCCGCCAAGAGCCAACGCTTTTTATCGTCTTCGCTTTGCGGTATGAACATATCGCGACTGGGATCACGCTCTGGAGCTTTGCGACTTTGAACACACTCAAAGAAGGCTTGGCCTTCGGTTTGAATACGTTTGATAAACGCATCGTCTCTGATGATCTCAAAGCCTACGATGTCATTGGCATCGGAGTCGTAAAAGATTAATCGCGCTTTATCGGACTCGGCCACCATCATTTGATGTTGGACTTGTCCGTAGTAGAGCTTAAACGCATCACTATCACGCTTTCTAGCCTTCACGTCTTCAAGCGTCTTTTCCCCGGGGCACTTAATTTCAACGGGCATACCGTTGCTGTCAATGCCATCGAACGATGCCCGAAAAATGGGATTGGCATCCCAAGTGGCACAAAACGGCAACAAAATATCGTTAAATCGTTGCTCATAGATGCTGCGAGCAACATCTTCGTGGGCAATGCCCCATTGAATGGCTGGAACGTGACTAAGATCAGGTGTGCGCAACAATTGCACCTTCTCCGCCCAAAGTCGCCAAGGGGTTTTGTAAGGGCTACAACCTAAAATCACAGGTGTGTCGGTCGCAGTAATGCCGTCTAGTCGCCAACGTTTCCACTCGGGTGACTTTTGTTGAAGATGAACACACTTCATTACCCCCTCCTAAAACGGAAGGTCTTCGTCCTTTATCTTGCCCTGTGGCAAAACCTCAGACGAAGCGTTGACTTCCTTTGCGTCCTCGATCACCGCTTTGGCATCCGCTTCAATGCGCTCTTGCACTTTCCTCACGGCGTATCGAAGGTCTTCACCTTCGAGCGTTTCAGTGAAGAAGTCCAACGCCTGTGCCGTCACACCCTGTTGGGCACAACGTTCAATGACGCGTTGAACATAGAGATCACGTTTGCCTTCGTCACCAAACTGCCTTGGGGCAACGGCTTTGGGCAGTTGTTCTACGGCTTGCGTGGTGCGTTCGGGCATATGGTGGGAACTTTCGTAGTGCTCTTCTTCAATCATGGTATTGACTTCCTCTCGGTCGTAAACACCACTCATGCCACAAGCAATACGAATCCCTTGAATGAGCGTTTTGTGACGCAACATTCGGTAGGGTTTGTCTTTCCATTCTTTGGTGGGCATGAAGACCTCTTTGAGGTATTCCTTAACAACGATGGGATGCGATTTTCCTTTAAGGTAAATCGACACCTTGCACCATTTCGGCCCACTCGTGACGTGCTCTCGAAGGTCGGTTCTACTTAACGATTGACGTTTAACGGTGATTTCCTCCTCGGAGTATTCCACCTCAACACCATCGAAGTCTGGGTGACGATTGAGTTGCTTGAGCCACCCGTCCACCCCCAACACGGGCAATAAACCATTGTTGGGACTGATCGCGGGATAAATCTCTTTTAAGAAAGGATTGAGCGAGTATTGTTCGCACACCACCAAAAAGGCGGTAAGCTCTTCAACACTTAATTGACGCTTGTCATTGGGTTTATAAATGACGGAGACAAGGGCTTTGTAGAACTTGTCTTCGCTCATGCCGTAACGCTTACCAAAACGTGCCAGCATGGATTCTTGTTGGGCTTGAACGGCAGTGGTAGCCGTTGCGAGTCTTTGTTCTGTCATGGTGAACTCCAAAAAAATGGGGACACCACGACCCCAACGGGGATGAGTGTCCCCGATGGGAAAAGAAGTTTTCGTTATTGAGCAGATTGCTCTTGTGCAATCTCGATGCAAAGTTGCAACTGCGCAATTTCGCGTTCAGCAATGAGAGCGACCAAAGGCGTAATGTCTTGGTAAAGATCCCAATGCTCCAATGCATCGTAATATTTCAAACGTTCTTCGGCATACCGAATATTCACAGGCCAAAGACCCGCGCGAACAAGTTGGTAATTAAGAAGCAACCGCCCACTACGGCCATTGCCATCAATGAAAGGATGGATATGTTCATAGCGAGCATGAAATAGTGCAGCGGCGAGCACTGGATGCAACGTTTGTCCTTCATCACGCCACCATTGCACTAACTCACCAATGAGATAGGGCACCATTGCAAAGTCAGGACGCTTTGTCACTGACCCCGCAATCTGAACGCGTGTATCTCGATACAAACCACAAAACTTAGGATTTGCACCAACCATAACGTAGCGATGAAAATCTTTGATCATGTCTTCTGATAAGTCCACCTTACCTTCAACAAAATCAAAAATGGCATCAAACCCCATCGCATATCCACGAGCAGCATTGACGTGTGAAATAGGACGACCCGCCACAGTCACACCCTCTTTCACAACGAGTGCAGTTTCTCTTAACGTCAAGTGTGAGCCTTCAATAGCGTTGGAATCGTAAGTGTGAAGCACTTTCAACTCTTCGCGTAAACGAAAGACAGCACTTTCAGATAAAGGTCTCAAAGCTTCAAGTTTGGTTTTTGTTGCACTAACAGCATCAAGCCAATATTCAATAGTTTCAGACATTCTATGAACCCAAAAAATAATTGTTTATTTTAAATGACTTCATAGGTGTTGGTTACAGATCAGGAATCTCTTCCGAAGGAATCGGCGTATTTGTGTACTTCGATTCACTTCGCTTGGGATAACCTGATGTTGCCGCCAAAGAAGATGAACGATAGCCACTCATTTGAGAGGGTGCTGTTTGACGTTTAGCGTAAGCCTTAGGAATTGGCTTTTCGTAAACCTCTTGCACCTCATCAACGGGTGTGGCTTTTTGGGGTTGTGCGGTTGCGCTTCTGGCTAACACTTGCACTTCTCCCACACGGACATCGACAAACTGACGTTTGCCCGACTCTGTTGTCGTTTCTCGAACAGAGATGCTCCCTGAAACGCAAACCAAATCCCCCTTGTGAAGGAATTTCGCCACATTTTCAGCTTGAGCTCCCATCACGGAGCAAGGAATCCACGTGGTGGATTCTTGCCATTGTCCGTTCTTGTCCTTGTACCCCTTCGTTGTCGCGACAGAAAACGATGCAATCGCACCGAATTCGTACGTTTTCACTTGAGGTTCAGAACCTAAACGACCCACCAGCATGACGCTGTTCATACTTTTCACGTTTGACATAATTGTCTCCATAAAAAAAGGAGAAAACACGTCTACCCCACTGGGGCAAAAGCGTTTTCCCCAGTGAGGATGAAAATAAAATGAAGCTAAAGCATATCAGTGAAAGAGAACATTACTTTATTATCCTCAAGGTACTTAAAACCCTGAGACAAATAAAATTGAAGAGCTTTTTCATCTTTTGCTTCAGCCAAAAGACCAAATGGTCGAATATCGTTTTGAAAAGAACGTCTGAGCGCATCTTGGAGCAAGAATTTTCCATATCCTTGTCCGAGTACTGATACATCAATAGCTAATCGTCCCAACAAAAAAACAGGAATCCAACGATAACTTCCAAGTTTTCGTTTGGAAAATATCGGTTGGAGTAATGCTATATCGACACTATTTGCACTTAGAGTGTAATAACCTAAAATTCGATCTTCGTCCGCTAATACAAAACAATGACTCAGCAATCGCTTTTGATCTTGCATCGCATAACGGTGAAAATAGTCAGTTAATTCCTGACTGGAACTCTGAAAAGTTTGTCGATTGTGCTTTTTATCTAATAGCTCAACCAACATGATCAATCCTTATATTGTGTTCTTTTGCGAACTTCTCATACTCAGATTGGTGCTTGGCATAAGCTTCTCCGAACCCCGTTGGATTTTCAAGGTAAGACAAGAAACGCTTGCGTCCCTCTTCAGCAAGTTGAATTTCAGGTAAAGTGGCTGCCCTTAAAGCAACTGGATTGGTATGCAAAGGCAAAGCCCCAGTCAACACTGATTGCTTCAAAAACATTCGAATCGCATCGGCTGTGGTTAAACCAATTTGTTCATATAAGGCATCTACTTGACTCTTCAGTTCAGAGTCAATTCTTAAATTCATTTGCACGGTTGCCATCATTATCTCCATAAACTTCCCTTATATCTTACACCATTTAATAGCGTTTAATAGCAATTAATAGCCTTTGATATTATTGTGAGTTGTTTATTTGAAAGACAAACAATAGGCTTGATCTAAAAAAGGATAAAACGCCCCGTTTAGGACAAAAACCTCAATGCCGAAAAATAAAGTAATTGCATTAAACAAAATCGTTAGATACGCCTTGGAAGCGATTACTTCATCGTTTATTGGCTTTCTTGTCCCAAGCATCACCAAAACACAATCGTGCGATTTGCTCGATCGACTCGCGTTCTACGCCGTTACAGCGATTTAGCAGTGCCTGTTCTAACGCATAGCGAAGTGCATTTTCAGCCCCGAAAAAATCCAGACTGAGTTGCGCCCAACGCACAAGCGTTCGAGTGGACATGGTGACAGAGAGCGTCCCCGGCATACCGTCCGTACCCGTAAAGGCAGTGCGAATGTCGTTGGCCATCTTCACCATTAATTTATGAATATCACTTCCCAAACCCGGAGCCAATTGCGAAAGAATGTCTTCTTCGATCTCAGCGGTAGGATACGTCACCTCGATGGTACGGTATCTGTCCATCGCTGCCAGATTTTGGGTTTGAACGCCTTGATAAAGGCCAGTGGTATCGCCTGCTCCCGCACTGTTGGCAGTGCAAATCACACGAAAATTCGGGTGAGGTTCAATGACCTCATTACCGTTTTCCGCAATGACAAGGGGGCGACCTTCCAACACGTCATTGAGTCCCGCCAATTCTGACGGATCAAACATGTCGATTTCGTTTAATAAAAGGATGTAACCCTTCTTCATCGCCAATGCCAATGGGCCATCACGAAACGTCATCGAGGGCGTCTCACCCGCCTTTTGGCATGCAAGGACAAATTGACCGCGAAGCTCTTGAAACTCCATTGCTCCATTACAGGTAACGGAGACAACAGGCCAATTTAATCTCCCCGCGACTTCCAAAACGGCACTTGTTTTCCCACAGCCTGTCGGCCCTGTGATCCAAAGTGCGTCCCCGTGAGGACGAAGCAAAAACGCAAGAAGGTTACGAACCACGTCTTTTCTAAAGACGTAGTGCGGATTCATCGAAGGAACAAATCTAGCCAAAGCTTCGCTTTTGGGCATCACAGGAACTTGCATTGTCCCGTCAATACCGAACAAGTCTTTGACCGATTTCATTTCTAGATTTGGTGTGTGCATGATGTGACCTACGAAAAAACGCATCAGGACACAAAATGCCCCTTCGGGAACTTGTGCTCCCGAGCGGGTTAAATACGAAAGAGAAACTGCAACGGCCAGAGGTCAAACCCCTGGAGCCGTGCACTTCTTTTCTTTGAAAGAGAAAAAAACATCTTTTCACAATGCTTGTCGCATCGAGAAAAGACCCCGAATCCGAGACAACTCGTCATCAAGTCATAAAATCGAAAACCCTTCTTATAAAACGCTGGGTGAGCGTTACTAACTCATCTTATCTGCGCTGAGAGGGCGCATTGCCAGATATTGATACCTTACGGTACTAGGACATCTGATCCTACCTCTTGTTTAGCGTGAGAACGAGGATTCACGTGTGTTCTAACCGAACACGAAATCTTTTCTGACACATGGGTTCAGATAAGAGGACTATAAAACACAGCTTCAGCGCAGCACGTCTGTAATTTCGTAAAAAGTCCTGCTTTAGCCCAAGAGCCAACAAGGGGTGGCTTTATTGTTTTCGTATTCTTTTTCTACGGAGACAACCATGTCAGAGACCGAACCCCTACGTCATATCGTTGGTAAGGCTGAACTCAAGTCAGCCGAAATCACCGAAATCAAGCGCAATCGCTCCGATGACTATAGTCAATACTATGAAGCAATCAGCATTGACTTGAACACGCAGTACGCTCAACGCGTTTTAGAAAAACGCTATGAAGGAATGAACTTTTCCCTTCAACGATTGCATATTGCTTGGGGCATTGCTCGCTATAACGACTATGCTAAAACCCATAAGGCCAAGCTTAATGCGATGTTTGATGAACTTCGAAGCGACCTTGAAAAAAGTCTTCATCACCTCAACTCTGCCATTGGCTCGAACCCCAACGAAAAACGCTTCGGTGTCATTACTAAACCCCACACCTACCAACCGCTTCTTAAAAGCTATATGTCTTGGCAATTCTTAGAGCTCATTGTGATTTTTGATGAATTGATGCAAAAAATCGACTCGGCCACCCTTCGTGGCATCATCAGCGATGAAGATCAGCAAAAGCTTCACACAGAATGGACAAGTCGCTTCACGCAACTATTCTTTAAGGTTAGAGACCTACGACTGGAAGTGTGGCGTTACGTGACCACTCTACGTCAGGAAGAACGCAATGCCAAAGAACAACAAAACCAAAATAAGAAAACAAAAGAGGTTTCCCTAACAAGGAAAGAGGAAAAGTCCCAAGACGTGAGCCACACCGAAACCGAAACCAAAACTGAACCAGAGAGCGAACCTAATAAAACAGAAGAATCCCCATTAGAAGACACTTCCAAAGAAGAAAACGCTCAACCGTGAGTTGCTTCTTCTCTGATAAAAAAGCTCGGCGAAAATCCGAGCTTTTTGTTGCGTTGAAACAACAAAAATAGACAAAAATGACGCTCCTCGTTAGACCCTTTCGATGGCAGTTAAATATTTGATATTTATAGTTATTTAGTATGTTTCTTGTCACCAATTTCACTAAAATAATTTAAAAATTTTGCCGAGGATAATTATGAAAACAGTACACAAAGTTCTTCTTTCTTTAAGCGCTATCGCAATGCTAGGTGGTTGTGCCACGCGTTTAGCTACGCACGAAATTCCTTATGACACGAACCAAAGTCGTGCGGGCAATATCGCGGGCATTATGCACATTGGGCATATTCCTGACACCGAAGTCGCCGCTGGCTTTGATGAAAACGGCAGTCTCGTTTGGGATAGCGTTTCCAATGTCGCCAAACTCAATGTACCAAAGGTGGGTATGGGCGGTTTGCGAGGTTGGGACTCCATCGGTGTTGGTGTGGGTTTCGCACTCTTAAACTCCCTCGTGCAACCCAAAGACACGGCCGCCACGAACCAAGCCTTTGGCTATGTCCCATTGAGCCTCGCTAAAACTCCAGAAGAGGCGCGAGACGTATTCGTACACTCCGTTGCGGAGGCCTTCAATAAGGCAGCGAAGGAAATGAAGTTAGACAAGCACTTTGAAATCGTTCGGGTGACTGAAGTCATCCGCGGTATTCGCTACGAAAACACGTACTTCATTAACGAAGAATTGGGGTGCGTCTCAAACACCTCTAAAAAACGTGGCCGATACAACCAATGCTTTATTAACGTTCGCAAGTACGCTCCAAGCGAAAAACCTGTCCCGACCGCCACCTTCGTTAAATCCACCATGACTGCTTGGGATCTGGAAGTACGAAAAGGTTATGAATCCTTGGTAGTGCGCAATGGACACAATGGAGTGATTGATATGGAGAAGCTTTTTGCCTTAACGGCCAAGTATCTTCCTAAGTATGCATATGTTTATCGCGCTACCGAAGATAACAACAAGGGTAACAAGAAAAACCTGCCCTTTATTTTGGAAAGAGACCGTATTAATTTCTTCATAAAAACGGCCAGTAACAAAACGAAGTAAAAACATTCTCTAACAAAAGTTAAGCCGAGACATCATTCTCGGCTTTTTTCTGCTTAGTTGAGTAAATTATTCAAAAATTGCCTTTGAGTTAAAGTAAAAGTGTCCGACATGTCGGACACTTTTACTATTTCCTTACACCACCGAGTTCAAGAGCTTTGATTATCTTGCGAGATGTAAATTTAGACTTAAAAAAACCACTAATGACACGATTTATCACGGGTTCAGTAGCCTTTTCTAAAACTTTAATATCTCCAGCTTCTATTCCATATTTAATTTTTTCGACTCTGAATATAACTGCTTCTTTATAGTAAACGTAACTCAAATGTCGTATGAATGGGTGATCACCTTTGTCCAGCATGCATGTATTGTCGTAAGGGCGCCCCTCTTTTACACTGGAAATATTCACGGCAACAACAGACACCGCCCCAGTATCTTTATTAAAAAAAGGATCACTGCAAATGAAATGCAGATGCTTTAACGGGCCAGCTATTGCAAGAATAGAACCGCCTTTGATGGGATCAAACTCAATCATGAGAGAGCCTTAAGAGAAGCTTGAACATTATCCATTTCTCGAATATGTTCCAAAATCGAATCGGACTCTTCTTCAGTTTTCCCATGCATTGTCAAAATTGCTTTGATGCTAATGGGAATTACTGAATCTTCAGGATCACTCCATTCTGGGCAACACTCTTTAGTATGAGTTAGGTCTCTTAATTGCCAACGAGTAAGATGACCGTACTTCTCATAAATCTGATCAAAGATTTCTACCTCTGCATTTGAAAGACAATCAAACAAATCCAAAGGGTCTGATGGATTGACTTGATCCATCTTTTTAAATGAGAGTTCAAAATTTTTCTCACCAGCGATCCATTTATCCCATTCAGATGACTGACAACCCACCTTGAACAAATCATAAGTTTCTGAAAGAACAGGGCCATGCCTCATAGAAATAAGGCGGTCACCAGTTAATCGTTCGCCATACTTGAGAATAAATTCGCGTTCAGCAAGATACATTAGCTTCATGAGCTTTAAGTACGACATTCGACCACCTCTTCTCCAAATGAAGTAAGCTGCGATCTGCGTAGCTTTTTGAACGTCAAACATTTAATTCTCCTGAAACCTTAATGTGATAACATATTAATATTAAAAGATAAATTTATTAATGGTATACTTTTTGTTGTTTTTCTGCAACGAACGAAGTCACGTAGTTCTTAATTCAGGGGCAATAAAACAAAGGGTCACTCAAACTGAGGTGACCCTTCATTCTTTTTAGCGAGAAAAGTTAAACTTAGAAGTTATGGTGAATACCAACGTTCCAACGATAGTTTTCCTTAACATCACCGCCGTTGGTGCGTTCAAAGTCAACATACGTGTAAGTGTTCTTCGTCCAATTGAAGTTGGCTCCCACGCCCATTTCTAACCAAGCACCGCCCAAGTCTTCTTCAAACTTCGTACTTTGTCCAGCTTTGCTTGCTACTGCACTCATAGCCCCTTCAAAGTCATAGACTCCAGAAACGCGAGCATAGATCGTGCCCTTATTCTTCGGGAACTTGAAGCCCGTACGAACACCAACGCGACCGATGAAGCTGTCATAATCGTCTTGGTCAACCGTCACGCCGTTCGAAGCCACAAAGTTTTCACCTGTCATACGACTATAGGCCAAGCCCACTTGTGGCTCAACGAAAACTCCACCGTCCATGAAGTTAAAGCGATAACCCGTTTCAGCACTAACGCCATAGGCACTGCTGTCATAAGAACCGTTCATACCGTTCAGAGCAAAGTCGTTGTCCAAGCGGTTGTACTTAGCCATCAAATCAACGTAAGCACCACACGGGACAAACCACGTACCGTAGACGGCAACACCGTAACCCTTGTTATCCGCTGATCCCTTATCGTAAGAGCTTTCGCCATCGGTGTAACTAAAGGCAGCACCGACCTTCCAGTCGCCTAACGTATAGTCAGAGCCCACTTGGATAGAGTTGTTCTTGGCCTTCACGTTTTGTGCACCGTATTCCATTTCAGAACCGTAACCTCGTACCCAAGTACCTACACCAACAGGAGCGTCACGAAGCTCACCCATACGCTTGGTGAGACTATTCATTTCATGACGAAGCGTTAAGGCTGACAATGCTGTTACAGCGCCCAAACCCGTTAACTTTTCATTCTTTTCTTGATGATAAGCGCCTGTACTATCTCCAGTGATTGCACCGAAAAGATCCCCTTCCCCAATCACATACTCGAAATTGCCTTTGTCATCTTTACCCAGTTTGACCGCAGAATCAAGTTCCTGAAGAACAGCTTGTGCTTCCTTATTGTTGAGCTTACCGTCAATATTGATACTGGTCTTGGTGTTGTTACCAACAGAATCCACAACGAGTGAATCTTTAGCTAAGGTGCCCATATTCACAGTAAGAGAATCTACCGTCGTGCCTTTATTCATTGCAACGCTAGCACCTTCTGCGATATTGATAACTGTCGCCGTTCCTTGCAAAGGTTGGTCAATCGTTACAGCACCACCATTTGCGTGTAGATTATTAATATTTAATGTACTCTTATCGCCAAAATCTTGAATATTTAACTTACCTTCAGCAGTCAAATTCTTAAAGGTCAAACCAACAAAGCCTTCTTTTCTATTGACATAGGTGTCGTTGGCGAAGTTTGCATTGTCTACGATGATATTGTTTAACGAACTATCAACAGAAGTGCCATTCTTTGAAGCAACATGGAAAGTCCCTGTTTCAACAACATTGAGAGTACCGATCTTGGCCTCATGCTTTGTACCCTCATAGAAATGGATCATACCAACAGCGTTTGCTCCAACCATCATGTCGTCAACAGTGAGGTTGGCGTTAAATAACTGAATACCGTTATATCTTTCTTTCTGTCCAGTTGAGTTTTTTATCACCAAACTCTTTAGGTGGTAATCTCCTTCACTGTTTAGAGACAATCTTGCAGAATCTAATCTTCCAGCTTGGTGATCTAAGATGACGTTATCAACCTTAAATTTTTGACTTTCTCCAAAATAATCAAGCTTTTGTCCCGTTATAGTCAGCGTACCACCTACAGATAAACCACCCGTACTTGTTACAGTCCCAGTGGCGACTTTAGCATCACCGAGCACGATTAACTTACCATTAACATCTGATAGGGAATGAGTGCCACCATTGTTATATGGCGTTTGGGATACATCCAAATTTCCTTGAATGGTCACAGTTTTACCGTTGGCCACAGACAAACTTGTCTTAACAGTAGCATCCCCTAAAACTGTTAAATCAGCATCATTTTGTAGAGTTCCACCAACGGTTAGCTCAGTTAAAGTTAATTTACTTTGATTAAGGAACGTTCCTCCAACATTCAATCCAACCTCTTGTCCATCAACTGATGTGATCGTTCCACTGAGATTTGTTACGCCACCAGTAACTTTTAATACTTCGCCAGCAGATCCGACTTTAAAGACACTATAGTTCGTCAAAGAACCAATTGCCGTTGGCATATTAGTGATAACAAATTCTGTACCTGGCTGATCACCTCGACCTAAATTATTGGTGATAGCAACTTCATCTCCAACCAAAGAATCAATTTGGATTACCCCTCGATTTAAAAGTTGCGCTGCTTGGTTAAAGTGCAACTCCTTTGCTTCAACCTTGCCATAGTAGTTGGTCAAATTACTTCCTGTTATTGTTAGCTTTTCTTTTACAATAACTGACCCATCCATAGTCTGAAGGGTTCCCGCAGTTAAGCCACCATTTGAACTCACGATTCCACCAGTATCTCCACCAGGACCATTAACCTGAAGATGGTTCGTCACTGTTATTAAAGGAGCGGTCACGCTACCGTTCCATTGAACTGTTAGGTCTTCCACTTCGTATGTTGAATCGGAATTGATGTGTTGACCTTGAATATTTACAGCATGAGCGTAAGTACTGCTCAAAGCAAGAGCAATGGCGATAGATAAATACTGTTTTTTCATCTTTGTACCTTTAAAAGATAATCATTATTTATCTATTGTGCCCCCCCCCTGTGAAATTTGTCCAAACTATCTAAATATGTAACGAAATATTGTTGCTCTGTAGCAACAAATCATCCTTTTCTAAGGATTTTCTCGGAATTGAAAGTGACACAACCTAACTGACATACATGAGATGTCAAAAAATAGAAGTCATTTCTTGTTTGAAATTATTCAGTAGCACCTTGTATCGACGCGGGGATTCTTTTCTTTTTTATCGCCCCAGTATCCACATCCATATGATCCGCCCCTTCAGTGCGAACGTCGTCAATATCCATATCGACAAATTCTTTCTCAAGACGCTCCATGGCATTGTCACGCCCTTATCCGAAGTTGCGCTTACTGCCATCTATGGTGTTAGATAAAACAAAGGGTCACTCAAACTGAGGTGACCCTTCATTCCTTTTAGCGAGAAAAGTTAAGCTTAGAAGTTATGACGAACGCCAACGTTCCAACGATAGTTTTCCTTCACGTCACCGCCGTTGGTGCGTTCAAAGTCAACATACGTGTAAGTGTTCTTCGTCCAATTGAAGTTGGCTCCCACGCCCATTTCTAACCAAGCACCGCCCAAGTCTTCTTCAAACTTCGTACTTTGTCCAGCTTTGCTTGCTACTGCACTCATAGCCCCTTCAAAGTCATAGACTCCAGAAACGCGAGCATAGATCGTGCCCTTATTCTTCGGGAACTTGAAGCCCGTACGAACACCAACGCGACCGATGAAGCTGTCATAATCGTCTTGGTCAACCGTCACGCCGTTCGAAGCCACAAAGTTTTCACCTGTCATACGACTATAGGCCAAGCCCACTTGTGGCTCAACGAAAACTCCACCGTCCATGAAGTTAAAGCGATAACCCGTTTCAGCACTAACGCCATAGGCACTGCTGTCATAAGAGCCGTTCATACTGTTTAGAGCAAAGTCGTTGTCCAAGCGGTTGTACTTGGCCATCAAATCAACGTAAGCACCACACGGAACAAACCACGTACCGTAAACGGCCACACCATAACCCTTGTTATCGGCTGAACCCTTATCATAGGAGCTTTCGCCATCGGTGTAACTAAAGGCAGCACCGACCTTCCAGTCGCCAAACGTGTAGTCAGAGCCTACTTGGATAGAGTTGTTCTTAGCCTTCACATTTTGTGCACCGTACTCCATTTCAGAACCGTAACCTCGTACCCAAGCACCGACACCAGCAGGAGCATCGCGAAGCTCTCCCATACGCTTGGTGAGACTATTCATTTCGTGACGAAGCGTTAAGGCTGACAATGCTGTTACAGCACCCAAACCCGTTAACTTAGTGTTCTTTTCTTGATGATAAGAACCTGCACTGGTACCGCTAATTTGACCGTTAATGTCGCCTTCTCCAATAACGTAATCAAAGGCACCCTTATCATCTTGACCGATTTGAATGGCTCCATTGAGTTCTTCGATGACTTCCTTGGCGTCCTTGTTGTTGAATTTACCGTCAACCGTCACACTCGTTTTGGTATTTTCAGCAACCGATTCAACGTATAAAGCCCTCTTAGCCATGGTATTCAGATTCACGGAAAGCGTCTCGGTTAGAAGACCTTTATTCATGGTCACACTTGCACCGTCTTCAATGGTCACTGTCGTTGATTTACCCGTTAACGGTTGGGCAATAGTAACGTCGCCACCCATGGCATGAAGATTTTCAATGCTTAACTCACTCTTTTTACCAATGGACTGAATATCCAAGTTACCTTGTGCCGTCAAATGTTTAAACGTCAAACCAAGACCTTTATTGCCAGATTTCTGTGTAACACTCGTATTGTCAGCAAAATTTGCTTCGGTCACAACAATACGATTCAAACTAGCGGTGTCGGTCGGAGCCTCTTTAGAATTGACGAAGAATGTACCCTTTTCCTTGACATCCAGTGAACCAATTTCTGCGCTATGTTTACTACCTTCGTAGAAATTGATCATGCCTTTAGTGTCACTGTCAACCGTAAGGGACTTGAGGTTAAGATCGGCCCCAAAAAGTTGAATACCTGAATATGGACCCTTACCATCAAATACCGCGGAATCAAGATTCACGATTTTCTTTGACTGGTCGATCCCTTCCTGGAATTTAAAAGCCACATAATTGCCGTGAACTTCCAAGTTTTTAACAGATAGTGACTGTAAATTATTTAAGCTTGCACTACTACCAATTATCATCTTATCTGCAGTAATGGAAGACAAATTTGATACAGCAGATTGAACAATGTGTAATGTTCCAGCTTGTAAAGAACCAAATGCCTGGTCCGTCACATAACCAATTGAGGCAGTACCATCAACAACCAATTTAGAATCCTGACTTGAATAATAGTTCGCAGCAATAAAATCACCATGCGCTGTAATGTTTCCGTTATTTCGAACATTGTTAGCTTCGAAATTAACAACCTCAAAAGCCTTATTGTTATTTTCAAATTGTTTTTCTACTTTAACAGAAACAAGTTGACCGTCTTTTCCTTTGATAACACTATTTTCACCAAATATAACTCTAGGTGATGATTGAAAATTGGCTAATTCTTCATGAATAATGATAGTGCCGTCATTGATGAATGTGTTGGCTAAGTTGAGCGTTCCACTTTGTACATCTAACACAGCACCTTGAGCATTATTAAAGCCAGCTGACCAAACAGATGACAATGATCCTGTCGTAATTTGACCATTATTGACAATGGGATTAGATGGTAGCGGTGCATTAACTGCCCCAAATGACAAATTACCATTCATTGAAATCGTGCCATTATTTACAAAACCACCCGCCTTAACTGCCAAATCCTTTAAATTAACAATCTTGCCGTTAACTGTAAGTCGTTGAGTAGTACTGTTCGGGTTAGTAAAACTGAGTGATTGACCTGCTCCATCTAATGTTTGTCCCTTTTGTACAATATAGTGATCAACCGTGTTATAGGATCCTGGTGCAGTCAAGTTGATTTCAGCAGCCATTGCGCCCATACTAAAAACTGAAGCTATAGCAAGTGTCAGTGCACTTGGAACAAAATTTTTACTCATGATACCGTCCTTTTTTGAGTTACGATTACTCTTATCTTCTCAATAATGCCCCCCCCGATATCAAAATGTCAACTCTGCTACCATGAATCAATGCTTATCTTTTTAATAACGTTGCTTTTGGGCAACATACCTAAAACTCAACAACTTGAATCTAAATATCTTTATGACGTTATCCGATCCGTACCTCTATGATTTTTAATGAGAATATTGCAAGTATCACCTAGGTGAATTTTGTATTTTGAGAAATTAGTTAAACTTTTCCATCAGATTTGCTCGTACTTGATACGTCTTATCAGAGCAAAAGAGTCGCTCAAAGGCGACCCTTTTTTCCTAACAAGGAATGTTAAGTTTAGAAATTATGTCATTGACTCCTATTTCCCATTGATGTCGTAATGCCTTTCGTTTTCACCGCTCCCGTATCCACATCCATATGATCCGCCCCCTCGGTGCGCACACCATCAATATCCATATCGACAAACTCTTTTTCAAGACGTTCGATGGTATTGTCTCGGCCCTGTCCAAAATCGAGCTTACTGCCCGTTCCTGTTAATTTATCCAACGTAATAGAGTCCTCAGTTGGCATTTGACCATTGGTTTCTAAGATCGCAATCCATTCATCGAGATTAACGCGATCCCAATCAATTAGATGAATACGATCTAAGGGGACACCTGTGCATTTAGGATTTTTGGGCGTACCAAAGCCATCAAATTCCACGCCCAAAATATCGCCTTGCAAGCGCAACTGTTCATTGATGATGCGAGACAAGGGCGACTTGTAGCAACAATAAACCTGACGCTTTTCAATGCAAACCCCTAGCTTTTTATTGCGACAATAGCCACCAACGTAGTGACAATTTTTTAACTCTCTTTGGCTTGTGAGTTCATACTCTTCTTCGGTGCACTTGTAGACAATTTGAATAATCATCTGAGCCACCACATACGCCGTGTAGATCACACCGATAGTGGTCATCATCGCGCCCGCCGTTTCACCAATGAGACTTGACCCCACCGAGCCACCCGAACCGCCAATCGCATCGGCCACACCGTCTAAACCTAAATCACGGAACATTTGTGCCAATGCATCAGTGCATTGCTTTTTGATTTGCCCAATTAATTCTTGGATAAACTCCTTGGCCTGTGCCATCGGATCAAAAATTTCGGTAGCAATGTTGTCGATGTAAGAGTTAAAGGGCTTAGAGATGTAGTTAAAGCCTTCTTTAACCACATCAGCGGCCTCGCCTCGAAGATCAACCCAACCGCCCGCAATGTCTTTGATGAGACCAGGGGCATCTTTAGCGACAGCCAAGTCGTTGGCCGCCGAATTTAAATCCGCCACCGTCCGAATCATCGTAATGTACGACCCAACACCAATTCCGGGTTGGCTTTCACAGCAGTTAGAAACGCCACCTACGGCAATCTTGCACTCCCCTGGAGTGCCTGAGAATACGTGGCAAACCACATTTTCCTGACCTGTTGCATTGCCGTCTGCGTCTTGTCCCGTGCATTTCATGTCTTGCGTCATGTACTGCGCGGCGTTCATTAAGGCATTCACTTTCGCAAAGTCTTTATTCTTAATGACGGTTGTATCCAAGCACTCACTGCCCATACAGTGAACATTTCCAGGGCAGTTGTAGACCGTCTCTGCTTGTGTTTTCTCGACTTTGACATCTTCTCCACAGTCATAGACAACATCATTGACATAGCATTGACCTGATGCGCCTTTCGCCCCATCGGTACACGTGGACTTAATGAAGCCGCACTTGGGATTTTTCTCATACGGATCGCAAGCGTTGAGGTTGCCCCCTGTATTGACGGGACACTGTTTTTCACCGTTAATGTCAATCCAACAGTCCATCTGCCCCTTATAGAAGTTAAAGTCCGCATTCACTTCCACTCGCTTACACAAGCTCGTGATGTTTTTGAGCGGTGATGGATTTAAATCCGAGGGACAAACATGAACACCATCGATCCAAGCGCACCCATCGCTTTGCGTGGGATTGTCAACGCACTTCACGCTTCCTGTGGCAAAACCATCTTGCACCCCATAGGCTGCTTCTAGGCAACTCGTTGGAGTCCAACTTTCATCGTGAACGGCCTTGGATTTATCAAAGAAAATCTTGATGCGACCAAAACCTTCACCTCTGCCTGTGACTGAGACGCGAATTTTGAAATTCACGATGGCATTTTTCTTCACGTTTTTGAAAAAACGCGTGACATCGACATTCGGATTGCGCTCCCAAGAGGTGCCTCGTTCGCATCGACCCGAAGTTTCTGGCGGAAAGACGAGGCCTCCATCGGGCCCACCCCAGATAAGCTCTTCTTTCCCGGGTTCCCCAACCCAGACCTGCATATAGTCGTCCCACTTGGCGTACTCAAAGACTGCACGTGTCACCGCTGTCGGATTTGGCACCTTAACGCGCGTCCACTCTTCATAAACTGAACAAGACCCGGCCCAATAGTCGTTGCCTACTCGGCCAATCCACAACTGTGTACAGCCCTCACCACAATTGCTTAAGTTATAGGGCCCGTCATAGTGCTGAACGACCCCCGCTTGGTAGTTGTGGTAGATCGTGCAAGAGCCTGAGCGATCGAGCACTTGAGTGCACTCTTTGTAGTCGGCAATATGTTTGGTTTCCGTTGTCGTAATGAACTGAGTATCAGCCTTACAGTCGGCAAAGCCCTTGGAAATCTCTTCTAAACCCTCCAAGGTTTCATTGGTCTTTTCAAACATCGGGTCGCTCGACATATCCACTCGATCGCGATTGGCCATATCGGTCAAAATGGCATACGCATGGCCTTCCACAGTGGGATTGTCGGCTTTGGAGTCATCAAAAAGCGTCTGCTTTTTCTTCGCTCCCGAATCGTCCATCGCCTTTTCATCGTCATACATCCCCATCGCCGTTTCGATGTCTTGTTGGCTCTCGTTGTACTTCACATTGGCCTTATCCGTCGGCATCATATCGGCTTTATTCATATCGAACGTTTTGCCGTTACCCAAGTCAAACGTTACGTTTTCACCATTGAATTTGGGTGCCATTTCCAAAGCTTTCTTACCCACATCAAGACCGTACTGTTGGCTTTCTTTGCCAATGGCACTCATATTGTTTTCGCCCGCTACACTCCACGAAGGCAAGACGATCATAGAAGCCGACACAAGCGAACAGACGGCTTTTTTAAAAACTTTCGTAAATAGAGATGACATAGCCAACCTTTAGGTGTTACAGCAATCCAACCAACGCCAGATGATATAAATGGGGTCTTCGCCCACTGCTGGAATAATGCGGTTCATGCCCCATGTAAAGGACGTTTCACCGTAGACGTGAGAACTCTGTGTTTCAGGCCTTGGATAGGCCAACGTAAAGCGATATTGATACTTGGGGATTCGTGGCATGATCTTGCCGCCACAAAGCATTTCATCGCCCACCGTTCCGTGCATTAAACCCCTTCGATGAAGAGCGACAACGGTTTTGGCGAGCATGAGTGACGTGGTATTTAAGTGCCCCGAGTGCACACCCACGTTGCCACTGAGCGGATAAACGTGCCCCCAAGAACCCGCACACCACCAAAGCGGTTGCAAGGGACGGCCAGCGAGCGTAGCGGGCACATCGGCCACACACGCGGCAATGCCCAAAGGGTTAGAAACCAAAGCTGCTTCAAAACTCGTAAAAAACGCCAACTCATCGTTATTCCACGTGGGGTCAAGCTCGGAGATGTACATCATGTCCAAGTCGTGAAAGCCCCCTGGGTTGCAGTTAGCGGGCACGAACACATCGAGCATATGCATCAACGGGAAGCTATAGAAGTGGTAATGGCGAAAGGTCAACTGCCCTTTATTGACGTCTTCAGCCGAACGCCTCTCTGCCCCTTGAAAGAGCCGATTGGTGGGAAAACGAATCCCGTTTAAAACGGACGAACAGCCAGAAACTCGTTGATACTCGGCCAAATAGGCGGGTTGCCAGAAGCTTGTGACAATCCCGGGGTGAGGAACTCCCGCGCTGTCGTTACACATACAAAACTTTTGCTTGGCGGCTTCCTGAGGGTAGCGGTTGGCCTGACTTGCCCCACTAATAGGGATGCCCGCTACACGAATGGGAAAAACACAACTCCAACAGACGCGATCAATCAGACCCACACCGATCAACTTTGCATCAATGCACCCTACCGTTTTGGCGTGAGCGCAGCCCAATAAAAGCACAGCAATGACACACAAAATACGCTTTATCATGGCTTCTCCTTGGGATGGGCTAACTCTTCGATGACAAAGACGTGCGATTTGTTATCGGCCGTCACTAGGCTCGGGGTGACTTCAATCTCAAAACGCGCTTTCACTTCAGGGGTGAGTAAAAAAATCGGCTCATCAAAACGCTCGGTGATCTCGGTATACGCATCCCACCCTCTTTTGCGATCCATTTGCGTCACAAGCAATTGAATCCTTTTCTCTAAGCCACGAAGGGTTTTGAGTTTGTCTTGAACCAACGCGACTTCTTCGGCTCTAAGCGGATTGAAAATGACCAAGGCCGTGTTAAAGGGGCGAAGTTTGAGAGGGTTAATCGTGGTGCCCGCCGCTTGGATGACGTTACCGTTCATGTCTTTGATGTCGTGTGTAACAAACACCGAAGGATCAAGCGTTCGCACGCGATACTCGGTCGCTTGGGGCAATACATCGAAGGTTTGTCCTTGCCAAAAACGCTTTACGGCTTGGGTTTTCTTTTCTTCCCAATCAATGGCCAAGATGCGCTTTTTCATCATCTCAATCATGTCGGGTTCATCAATGGCTTTAATCGGCCCTTGTTGACCAAGGTCACCCGTGTGTCCCATTGACACGCGATCAAGTAACCACGCATCGTTATGAAGCCCTTCGACTTTGGCAATTAACGTGGGTTTTGCATCCTTATTTAAAACGCTTTGCTCAGGGGTCGTGGCCCGTACCACGCTAGGCACCGCCTTTATGCCAAAAAGCGTAAAAAGCATGGGGTCGATGATGATATTGGGCATGGGCTCAACTTGGCTTGCTAGGGCTTGCATACGACTAATCCCTTCACCCAAACCCATACCTTCGGGAATCCCACGCATCACAAAGACGGTGTGAGCCTTACCCGCATTGCGTTTCATCATCGCTTTTAAGGTATCGTCACCTAACGAATACGACACAAAGATGTAGGTCACATCGTTGGCCTTTGTCTCAAGTGCAGATTTCTCTTCTAAGGGAGTACGGTTATCGTCCACTTTCGTTAACTTCTGCCCGTTAAACGCTTTCATGGGATCGGGGTTTTTAAGTTCACCCTTTTCATTGATGGGATTGGCATAAAAGTGGGGATCGCGAAATTGCTTGGCCATCTCAGTGGCCATAGCGATCGCCTTCTCATCGTTCATTTGCCTAGAAGGCAAAAGCTCTGAGAGTTCCTTGACAGGAAGTGTCTCCTTGTCTTTAGCCACCGCCTTAGCCTGTTGATGAAGCGTTTGAGCGTGGGCGTTACCCACGAAAAGCCCCATTAGAGCCCCACCCCAACTCACGTTTTTAACGTCAGGAAAAAACGACTCCAACACGCGCTCGGCCGTTGGCAGTTGTCGATCCTCTTCATTACGCGGTTGATGGCTAGGGATGTGTTTACGTACGCCCTTATCGTTGTCCCCCGAGACCACGTTGTTAGAGACCGTCACAGCCCAAGCGCTTTTATTCGGGTCAAGAGCGTCAACGCGTTTGTCATCGTTTGAGTCACTCATCAACAAAGAGCCCTTTGTATAGACCCACTTTTCGCTCTTACCCTCGCCTTGCGTCAACATCAAACCCGCGTCCTTGGCGTGGATCGCGCGACTTTGCTCTGGAGTGGTTCCAGGTAAGATGAAGCTTTGCGTAGTGGCCTTGCCATACAAACGTTCACGCTCATCAATCTCGGCTTGTTTTTCGGCCCAAAGATCACGCCGAACGCGGGGTTGGCGAAGACCCGCCTTCACTTCACGGGCTTCACGCTGCATTTGGATTTTGGCAAGCTTCTTGCCCATTTCAATAATGGCGCGTTGACGATGCGTGATCGGCAGACCCGAGTCCGTGTACCCCACAATCGCTTCCATATAGGGCTTGGGTTCAAGCAAAGGCAAAAAGATTTTGGCTTTGGTGCTTGTGCCCGCAATGCCCATCGTGAGGGGCTTTTGTTGCGATGGCCCAAGGGTAGGGGCAAGAGTGATGGTCTTAGGGGTTTTAATATCAGATTGCGCTTTTTCACTTTGCGCAAATCCCACCTCAATTCCTAACAGAGGCAATAGGACTAGAGCCCATTTAAAAGACAACATAAGCCCTCCCCACCATTTGTTCACGACCGATACTGCCCCAATAGCGAGAATCAAACGACTTGGGGTGCTCGCCCAGAACCCACCATTGATTGTCTTTGAGCGTAGTTGAACCTAAAAATTGGGCTTGTTTTTCCCACTCCAACCCTTTTAAATGAGGCAAACCTACGCTTACCATCTTGCCGTTAACAAAGATGATTTCTTTTCGCGTAATGCGCACGGTATCCCCGGGAGCCGCCACAATGCGTTTGGCCATTAACGTGCCACGCTTAACAAGCGGTTCGGTTGCAACGCCCGCACGAAACGCCATCAATGCGCCCACTTTGGGGGTGGTATCGTTAATGTCAATTAAGAGCACCCTCGCGTCCATGCAAGGGACTTTTTGCACATCAATGGCAAGGCGATAATGACGCTCAAACCAACTCCCAAAGCCTAAAGAAAGGCTTACAGTGACGATCATGGCAAAGATAAGTTTTACCCAATAGGCCCTTGGGCGGTTCAAAAACATTGCGTTTGTCATAGGGGCTTTAGTAACGCTTCTTCGTCCAAGTACACGCTATCGGGTGCGGTCAACACCGCTTGTCGGTCTAAGACAATCGTGCCCTTATTTTTCATCTCTTCAATCCGAGTAATGGCACGCGTTATCGCAGCGTCCGCGCCTTGTGCCCCATAAAGCTCCACGGCCTTCACGGAGAGCATGGATTTATCGAGCACCACCGTTGTCTTCGTCATAAATTCGTAAAGCACATAGCGTTCATAGACCATCGTGATGCACAAGCTCACAATGAGCACAACAATGACACCCACAATCAATGGCACATAGCCCCTAGTGGGATTGAATGAGGAATAACTGTTTTTATCGTTCATCTTTTTCACCCGTGTCTTACTCACCGTTTTGCTGACGGACAAATTCTTTAAGAGCTTCATCGAGCGTTAAACCTTGGGCACGAAGTTTTTCAACGAAGTTGACGTGCTCGGCCACCGTTGAATACAACGCTTTTTGGTAGTCGCTCACAATAAGTCGTCCCACACCACGGCGATCTTTTTGATGGATAAACATTTCGGAGAAAACCCCCGTCTCGGTACGTACGGTTTTCAAAAGATTCCAATGCCCTTCACTCATCACGAGTTGCTTATTTTCTTTGGCACTTTCAACGGCTTCGGCGGTTTGCCCCAATAAAATCTTCGTGGCGGAGTTATCCGATATGGCCTTACCCACCGTGTTATTGAATAAGTCCGCAATGGACTGCGTGGCAATGACGGCACTTGCCCCATACTTACGAAACTTTCGATAGGCGTGTTCCATGAATTTGCCGATGTCGCCTTGGCTTAATAAATCCCACGCTTCGTCAATAATCACGAGCTTTTTGCGGTTGCGCTCGCCCGTGTACACCTCGCGCTGAATTTGAAATATCAACTGCATAAGCACCACTTGTCGCAAGTCCAGTCGCCCTTGCAACTCGTCAAGCTCCAACACCGTGATTTGGTTTTTAAAGTTAACGTTGTTATGTCCCGCAAAGTAGTGCCCGTGATTGCCCGAGGAGGTAAAGGCATAAAGTAACGTCCCAATGTCGCGAAAGCGTTGATCTTGTTCTTCCATACAACGCTCCACGATGCGGTCAACGGTCATTGCCTTGCCATACTTATTCCACGACTCTTTGAGGATTTTTTTAAGCATTGCTTCTTGCTCAATCGTTAAGCCCCCTTCGGGTGCTGCCATCGAACGCACCAAGTCGAAAATGGCATCCTGATCTTCTTTCCAATCTTCGATAAGCTCAAAGGGATTCAGACAAATTCGTGTCTTGTCATCAAACTGAATAAAGTCCCCGTCTAAGGATTCGCACAACTTCTTGTACGACTTCCCCGCATCAATAATCCAAACCTTTGCGCCTTCACTCATGTAGGCCAAAATCATTTCGTTTAATAAAAACGATTTCCCCGAGCCCGCTTGCGCGGCAATGACGGCATTTTTATCGTTATTGGTGTCGTGAATGGAAAAACTCATGAGTTGCCCATTACGACTAATGAGGGCAACATGAAAGCGTCCCGTGCCTTTCCACTCACCAAAGACAGGAAGCAACACGGGGACTTCTTTACTCGTGAGCGTTTTGTAGCGTTGAAGTTCTTCAATGGCTTTGCTGTCGGTGCACAATGGAAGGTTATTTTTGAGCATCGGAAGCACCACGAACTTGTCTTCAAACAAGCTAAAGTGCAGACTGCGCCACAGGGTCGTTGCTCGGACACTGGCCTCTTGCACTTCTTTTACGGAGTTACCGAAAAGAAGTAATGAAAAACTCATTTTCACTGCCCGCGCTCCCTTGTTAAGGGAGTCGTAGAGGATGTTGAAGGACTTCTCTTTTTCGGCCAAAACTGGAACATAGCGCGTGAGCATCGAGTAGCTTTGGTTCACAATCCATTGACGCTTACGCATAAGACTATTTTTTAACTTCACGGGATCGCCAAAGTAAAGGTTCGTGACCACGGCATAACTCTGGCGAAGGTTTTCTTCGCCTTGCTTTAAGTCGCCCGCGTACAACAAAGCTTCGGTGAAGTACATCGACGTGGGAAAGGTTTTGGCTGACAGCGACTTTACAAAGACGTTGTCACCGAAACTGACGGTTGAATCGTCCACTTTGACCACATCGGTGGTGTAGTCAAAAATCTGCTCGTTAATAAACTTGTCTTCTTCCCATTTATCCCAATACGAACCTCGCCACGAGGCACGTTCTGACCAATTCAAAATCGTGCTCATTAAGCGAATGTAGGCCTTGGCCGTCATTCGTACGGGTTGCAGTTTTGCCGTAACTAACGCCGACTCGGTTTTGGTTGCAAGCGACAAAATCGCCACTTCCTCTTCAGGCGTGGGAATATCGCCTTCGATCGGGAATTTAAAACTCACGATCAATTTCGTATCAAAGATTTTCCCAACATCGCGATAGGTGTTTTTGCTCGTTTTCGTGACAATGGGCTCAGTGGTGTGCTTGTGCAAAAACTCAATGCGATCTTCAACCACTTTGTTAAGTAACGGGTGGCTAAAGTCTCCCCGCAAGGTTTCCATTGCGATAAGTTCTCGTTCAATATCGGGGCTTTTAAAGAGGAAAAACTGTGCTGTCGTCCCCTCGGGATAGTCTTGGTCAATGACTTGTTCCAAGTGATCTTGATCGGCTTGATCACCGCCCGTGAGCGCAACACACTCAAAGACCACCCCAACGGTGTTGTCCTGACAGAGAAAGTATTGATTTTTGGGTTCATACACAAAGGGCTCGATTAAACTTGAAGCGCGAAGCTCTTCTTCAATCAGTCCCTCATCGGTTGTGATTTTTAATCCAATGACGTTCATCTCGCGCTCCCCGTCTTGTCTTTTTCACCCTTCAAAAAAGCCTTCACGTCTTGGGGCTTGCCCGCCACAAAACGACCGTCCGATGCAACCACAAAGGGCACGCCTTGAACACCAAGCAATTGCGCTGTCATGAGCGTGTCGTTGTAGCCTGCCATCTCACACTTTTCTTTCGTCTTTAAAGCCAAAATCGCATCACTGCCCTTCATGAAGGCTTGGAATTTCTCACGAGCACTAGCGTTAGCGCAAAAGAGATGTTTGGCCACCATGTGGCTTGCGTCCCCCAAAGCGGGAATCACATAAAAGTGAAAGCGATAGTTCTCTAACAAGGATTGATCTTTTGTGATGTCTTCCATGAGTTTGTGGCACCAACCGCATAGGGGATCAACAAACGCGGTCACGGTTTCTTTGCCATTGCCTGTCGAAATCACGCTTTTGCCTTCCGGGGTTAAACCAAACTTCTCAACAGGAATATGGTTGGCTGCGTGCGCAATTTCTTCTATCGTGTGCAAGGGCTTGCGCTCCCAGATGTCATACAGTTTCCCAACAATGACAAAGCGCCCGCTCTCGCCCATGTACATGATCTTGCCGTCTTTGCTTGCAACCGCTCGCATACCGTCCATTGGCAAAGACACAATGCGGTCAATGGGCGAGAGGCGCTTTTGACGCTCTGCAATACTTAAAGTGTTGGCTTCATGGGTTGTTGGAAAATCCCCTTCATCTTCAAGCTCTGCTTTCGTTGGTGATTGAGAAACACTTGGGTGAGCGACTTCTTCATCCTTTTCTTGAGCTTTAGCGTCCGTTTTCGGAGCAATGTCGGTCACAATCAAATCCCCCGTGTCTTTCACATTGGGGTCAAAGGCGCGCGGTGTCTCAACGTTATGGGCCTTCGCAATCGTTTCGACACGGTCTTTAAAGCGATCCAATGAGGTTTTAGGCGCGTTTAAGGCCATCACCGACAGTGTGATAGCAACGGCAGAGATGGCCACACTCACCGCCGTTAGACACATCAATGGCTTTTCTCGAGAAGCCCCAAAGGCCTTTGATGCGCACTTTAACTTCTCGTTGAACTTCATCTTGGGTGCGTCTGTCACACCCTCAAGCTTTACTTCACTTGAATGGGCTGGATGTTTATCGTTGATGTTTTTCATGTTCAATGGGATTTGACCCGATCAATGGGTGAGTAATAACGAATGGGAGAGACCAAGCCGTGACAAATTTCCGTCACGCTGATGACGTGACCCGACAAGGTTCGAACGCGAGCAATCGGACAATGAATAGTGGGCACGCCCAACGCATCGAGATAATGGATGATGAAGCGATCGGCATCGCTTTGCTCAAACTGAGCTTTATCTTCAAAAAGATAGAAAGTCTCACCATCGTCACTGACGCGTGAGAAGGCGTGCGTATGAGCAAACTTGTTGGACTGAAAGATTTCTTTAGGGACAGCTAGCCACGAATAGGCACTGTCACAAAACAATTTAAATGAGGGTTTCATTGTTGTTCTCTAAGTGACTAAGTTTGCTCATGACCTACTAATGCAACACGCCTTTTGTCTTATGAAAGACCGTTAGAGAGCATGGAAACCATCGGGGCAAAGTCTGTCGTAATGGTGGCCGTCATCACGGCTTCAATCACGGCGGGGGCGTTGTAAAGTCCCATGCCACCCGCCAATCCAATAACGAAGGACATAATGGATTGGCGAACGACACCCGCGACCAACCCCACCAAAATCATCGCAATCGCGATGATTCGGCCAAGCGTGCCTTGAGACCATTCCACCAACGTGTCGTAGACGGCGGAAAATTCATCGCCTCCAGTGCCCGCCAAGACAGAAGTGGCCACCAAGGTCAGACCCGTGGCAATCGCCACAGCCATTGAGAGACGGCGAGCGTTAGCGAGCTCGAAGTTGTGCATTGTTTTTCTCCTTTAGTTTTTCTAATGAGTTATGGCCTTCCAACGCTTGTTTATCGGAGGCCGATTGAGAAAGTTTCGTTTCAAGCAAAGGCTTAAACGAGGTACTTGACCCTTCGCCATTGAAGCTTTGGTAAATCCAACGGCGAGGTTCAATTTCGGTATAGACGTAACCGGGGCTATTGAGGTTGTCTTGTTGGTCAACCCAAGGCGCAATCCAAATGCGCATCACAACCGCGGGTGTACGAATGGGCACTGAGTGCGTGGGTAAGCGCGGTGAGACGTAGTTATTGATCACCTCATCACCGTGACCATTGAGAAAGGAACTCGAGGAGGAGTCAGTCTCATGAGAACGAGCGTCACCCTCGCGATCGCCCGCATTATTAAAACGCTCCCCTTCACTGCGAACACAGTCCGTACAGTCCTCGTTGTAAGAGCCGTCTTTACCCACGCGAGACGGGACAGAGCCGTCATTGGTGGCGTAGTAAACATCGCGAGAGCTGTGGCAATAGACCGAATCGGGCATACCTGTACAGGCAAACTCCTCTTCGCCGACATTAAAAAACGAGCACCCTGAGGTGGTCACACTCACGGCCATCGTCAGCCCCATCAACGCGATGCGCTTGGTTAACTTCTTCATCATTTGTTCCCTTTAATTTCTTACGTTTTCTGCCGTGACCTTTAGGCGCGTGCCCGAAATCACAATCACATCAACTTCGCGACCCGCATTAATTTCCACAACAGGGAAGATGTCTTTGGCCATATCGAGATAAAACTGAGAAATGCGCTCCAACGAATTGGATAACCCTTTAATGGCCGCACCTTGTAAAGCGTCCGTGCTGTAGACCTTGCTGTACTGAACTGTCCCATCGGTACTCGTGGAAATCGTGGGCACTTGGTTCACGTCAAACGCGTCCGATAAGCCAGAGGCAAACCCCGCCATCAAGGAGCGCGCAATGATCTGCCCCTGTTTGCTGACTAAACGGCCTTTAATGCCTTCCTTGCCGTCTTCACCCGTAACGTAACTGTTTAACTTCGTCTCGATGACACTGCCGTCTTTTCTTACGCACGAAAGCATCTCTCCTCGGAGTTTGACTCGCTCGCTGGATAAATCCCCTCGACCGCCCATCAGTAAAAAGCACTCACGAATGTCCGTTCTAAAACGATTGGGCAAAATCGCCTCTTTACTGAGTCGCACTAACAAGGGAGTCGGGTTTTCAAAGCCCCCCGCATTGGTGGCAAAGTCGCCCCCTGAAATAATCGTCCCCGTCAGAATTGAACCCGCTGGTATGTAAGCTTCAGCATCAGCAGGTGGGTTTTTAGCCTTGCGTTCGGCCTTCTCACGCTCTTTTTCGTGCTTTTGTCCGCTAAAGACGCGTATCGTGGGAGCGTCCTTCTTGCGACTTGGGTTGGACGCACCCGAGTTTGACCCAGATGCGCCAGACTTCGCGTTATAGGTCACATCTTCGGTCGTCATCGCTTCAAAGGGATTGCCTTTGGAGTCTTCAGTCTTTGCTTGTCCTTCGGATTGACCTTTGCGTAATGCTTCTAACTCTTTCGATAAAGCGGAAATCTTTTCGTTTAACCGTTTTTCAATGGCACTGGCATCGCTTTTGTCTTTGGCTTCTTTGGTGAGTCGCTCGACTTCGCGCTCCAACTGTTCACTGCGAGAGTCAAGGTTCTTCACCCGCCCTGAGAGGTTGTCAATCCCCACATTGCGCGTGCCGTGATCAGTTAAGACGTTTCGGATTTGATCGTTTTTACGGTTGTATTGTTTGTCCCGTTCTTTGGGACTGGGCTGAAACACCCCAATCACCGTGAAAACAATCGCCACAATGGTCACCACCGCAACGAGTTTTCTTCGCTTCGGGGGCATCTTGATCCAACTTTGTTTGAACTTAGAGAGCATCTCCGTCCCCCTTTACTCAAACGTGCGAAGAACCAATGGACGGCGCACCGTCCCGAGATCCTTTTCTTCTTGGTGTTTAACGGCCACATAGACTTCGGTGGCTTCACCCGCCTTTAAGACCTTCAACGGGAAAGCGGTGACTGCGGCCACGCGCCAGCCCCCACAGCGTTGCTCCAGAAATTCGATGGGTTCATTTGTGGCATTGCGAATCACGCCCACGTAGTAGTCCATCTCCGAGCCTTCCAAAATCTGACCGCCCTTAAAGCTAAAGACAAGCCCATTTTGACGGCACAGTGGCGCGGGTTCATTGTCACGCAGTTTTCTCAAGGTGTAGCCTTGTGGGACTTGCCCCAAGGCCATGGAACGAAACGTCTCACGAATCATATCTTCGTAAGGTTGTCCCGTCTCCCAAGCCTTGGCTTCGCGTACATTGCCTTCGCGAAACCGAGCGTCTTTGCCTGTACGAAGCTCGGCCATAATGCTTTCAGGCAATGTGAGCTTCACTTCCTTCGGTGGAACGCGCTCGGGCACCATCGTCAACGACATTGCAATATCTTCGCGACCGTACTCGGTAATAAAGATCGTTACGGGGTATTGACGATCGGTTGTAACGTAAACCACGTTATCTCGAATGGTAATTTCGCCACCGTCATTGCCTTTACCCATCGTTAAAACAGAACTAATGACTTGTGGGTCTTTAAAAGGCGTTAACAAACGATTGGGTTGGTTAAGTGCAATGGCAATCGTGGTGTTCACCCCGGGTTGAACCAACACATCGCGCTGGCGATTCACATAGAAAGCTTTCTTCGCGGGCTTTTTTGTCTCTGACAAGTGTTCGTCTTTTTCTTTGGTGTTGGCATTGTTCGCATTGGCTTTCACCTTATTGCGTTCTGTCGGACGCACTGCCCCCAATTCGGGATCAACCATTTGAGCATTAGCTTCTTGACGTGCCTTTTTCATCACACTCACAGGCACTGCGGGTATGTCTTCGGTTTGTGCCATCGTCATAGGTGACATAAGCGAAATCGCCATCGCCACCATCACGGCCGTGACCTTTAATTGGGGCATTTCTTATTCCTTCTTTTCAACTTTCTTCGGTTCGTACTTCAAGCCCATACGCTCGGCCTGTTTCTTTTCGCGCTCGATTTGACGTTGTTCGCCTTTTTCTTGGCGTTCAATTTCATCGCGTGTCATCGGCCGCCCTTGATACGTGGTGATGAACGTGATCATGGGGGCGTAATTGGCAATCTTGAGAGCGATTTCATAGGTGCGTGGGGTACGAACTTCTTTTTCTAAAGATGTGCCTAAACGCATAAAGGAGTAACCAAAGACAAACACCTTGTCGGTGCTTTTTTCATAAATCACTTCCCGGGGTTCAAAGCGAATGGAGACGCGATCGTCTCGCAACATTTGAGCATTGGCTTGAATGGCATCAATGACTTCGTGATAAATCTCGGGCGAAAGTAAGGGTTTCAATCGCTCGCCCACAAAGTCCACTGTTGTGGGCTGGACGTTACCCACCAATTCGGCAATGGCTAACGCCCAAGCCTCTTTGTAGCTTCGACTAGCGTGCGACTGCGTGATCTCGGCATCACTGGTGAGCGTCCATGGCTGAACCAATACCACAGGGGTTTTATTGGCCAAAGCAAACGTCAAGACCATGCATAGAACAAGAAGTCCTAACACGGTAATGCGACTCCAATGGGCTTCCACTTGAAGCTCACTAAACCTTTTTTTGAAAATATTCCACTGCATGACGGATTACGGAAAGAAGCGGTTAATGAAGGGATTGATCATTGACTTGGAGCGCGTAAAACCGAAGCCATAGTTGTAAAAAAGATGCAGTAAATAGCCATCGGCATGGCCATCACGAAAACGGCGATACAAGTTGGTAATCAGAACTCCAAGCAAGAAGAAAACCAAGGCTTGGCCGATCATCATTCCGAAAAGTAAGCCGACCACCATGGGGACGACTTCATCGGCCGACCATAAAAGCAAATGTTGTGGATCGTCAGCACGGGTAGGAATTAGTGTGGGTTGCACAGGGTTTTCTCCAAAGATCAAAACACCTGTGATTTTTGTATAGACGTGATCCTAGAAAGAGCGTATTACCCGAACTTTGTACGGATTTAATGGGTGGGTAAATAAAAAAAAAAAAAAGTGTCCGACATGTCGGACACTTTCTCCATAAAAATTCTCTAACACCGTCAAGACAAAGTTCGTCTTCAACGCGATTAACTCAGTCGTGTCTTTTGGTATTTGGCAAAGAACCTTGCCAAGGAAGTTAGTAGTGATGCGGTGCAGACCCACCAATGTCGTAAAGCCTGAACATGGGATTGTGGAGGTTCGCATTCACTCCTCCTCTGCACCGCTCTATCATTCTAACTTGTTTTTTGCTCTAATGGGCTTGCGTTCATCGGTGTGCAATGGATACGAACATTCGGCATTTAACTGAAAAAAGGGTGAGCCAAATATTTGGCCACCCTTTGCTTCCTTTAGTTTAGAAGTTATGACGAACGCCAACGTTCTAGCGGTAGTTTTCCTTCACGTCACTACCATTGGTGCGTTCAAAGTTAATATACATACTCATTGCCCAAATAATAATTCTTTAAGGTTTTAAGGAACCTATGAGTAAAACATAAACCCCTTCTGGACGTCGATAACCAAAATTGCATATAAGTCTTTGTTTCATTTAATAATGATCAAGTATTTTGATTTTTTGTGCAATTTTGATTTGTGTTTTTGCTTTATTTTATTTTGTTATTTTGTGGCAATCCATTTTGTTATTTTGCGGTTTCCAAAGATTAAAAAGGGCCACCTAAAATAAGGTGACCCCTCTTTTCCTTGACAGAAAAACTTTAGTTTAGAAGCTATGACGAACGCCAATGTTCCAGCGATAGTTTTCCTTCATGTCACCGCCATTGGTGCGCTCGAAGTCGATGTACGTGTACGTATTCTTCGTCCAATTGAAGTTAGCACCCACACCCATTTCTAACCATGAACCGTCCAAGTCGGCTTCAATCGTGTTCAACGAAGTGGAATCGTATGCGCAAGCGTTGATTTCACCATCGAAGTCATACACACCAGATACGCGAGCGTAAATCGTGCCCTTGTCTTTCGGGAACTTAAAGCCCGTACGTGCACCCATTCGACCGATGAGGCTGTTGTAGTCGTCTTGTTCAAGCGTTACACCGTTAGAGCTCTTGATCGTTTCACCCTTGATTTGACCGTAGCTAAAGCCCACTTGCGGTTCAACACAGACACCGCCGTCCATGAAGTTAAAGCGTTAACCCATTTCAGCGCTGACGGTAAAGGCATCATTATCAAACGAACCATTCATACCGTTTAGGGCAGTCTGAAAAGTGTCCGACATGTCGGACAGTTTTAACTGCATTTTCACCCTAAAACCGCTTCACCATATTGCCCAAACTCATGCCCATCATCACCATCACAGTGGCAATCAAGAAAGGAATAAACTCAGGGCTTATCGCAATCGGAAGCAAAAATGACAGCAAAAAAAAGCCGATTGCCCAACCACAAATGCACCACGAATACCGATGCACAATGGGAGATGCGTAACCAAAATTGGTTTGTTTGATTTTGCGCTCTAATAGTCCGTGCACTACCGACAAGACCAGTGCTGGCAAACACGCGGGTAACCACACCAATAACAGTGCCACACGGCGATAAAGCCAATAGATCATGTCCATCAAACAGCTAATTCTGTCGGCAACCCAAGGCCACAAAGGTGAGCCCAAATCCTCTAAACCTCGCGAGCGTTGTCTTTCTTCACGGGTGGGAATAATCATCATCAAAGCTTCTTCAACTTGTGGCTTTTCAATCGTGGCGATGTACCAGCGATCGGCACACTCTTGAATCTCTCGCGTTGCGTCTTCCCCTAACGTTCGGTAGACCATCTTTGACTCTTCAATCATATTGCCCCGAATAAAGTCGGTGCTCGCAAACAAAAGTCCCAAAGAAAAGAGCACCAAGATCATGGAGCAGACAAACCAAAAAGAGTTTTCTAACGATTTCATTGCCCCCTCCTCCCCTACTTCTGAATTTCACTTTTATCGGCTACCAAAATGGGGATTCGACCTTTGACTAACATGCCGCCCGAAATGGATGCAAAGTATTCAAGGTTCGGCATCATGCCAAAAAGTTGCGCGGGAAAAAGACTCCCCTTTTCCTCCATCAGTCGCTCCCCTAACGAACCGCCCGAGAGAATGGGTTCATCGCTTACGGTACTTTGCCCTTGATCGCGAACAACGTACTTGATTTTGGTTTCTGGCAAACGCGTAGAGAGCCACTTTTGGCTATCAGGGTCTAAGGTTCTCAGGGCATAGATATTGTTGATGTTGCCCAAAACCTGAAGCGCATCGTCTTTTTTGCCTAAGCGCGCCGAGAAGTCAGAAATGGTTTGTGTGGCCACCATTAATTCAAAGCCAATCCCTCGGCCTTTGTTTAAAAGCTGAATCATCGGTTTATTTATCACTTCGGCCGCTTCATCGACAAAGACTTTGATGGGTTTGGATTGGGCGTAGTTGTAGCGTGCGCCCGCCACGGACGTGAGGTCAGCCAATAAAAGCGACCCGATGGCACTGCCCACCATACCGTCCGAGAGACTATCAAGTCCCAAATACACCACGCTATTGGTTTGAATAAGTTCGTCCATATCGCGATAGGTGTACTCATTGGCTTCTTTATCGTTGCGAGGAGATAGCATATCGCCCAAAACACCAGAGGTGAGCATCGCCAACATCGGTAAAAGCGACGCCACCATCTTGGAAAAGTGCGTGGCATCGTGTTCAAAAAGGCTGATTAAGCCTTCGACTTCGGAGTTGGAGTGCGCGTTTTTTAACCTTGTGCGATACCAAGCCACCAGTTGCTTGGCGATTCTTTCCGAGTGAATGCCTTCTTCGTCCGTGATCCCATAGTCATTTAAACTTCGGCGACATTCTTCTTCACCCAGAGCCTTCACACCATAGGCTCGCACGGTTGCGCATAAAAGCGATTCGGGCCCACCTTCCAAGTAACTGCGTATGCTTCTGAGCGTTGGGCGCTCCTGACAAATCACCAAGGCTTGCGTGATGGTGTTGATGGCTTGCCAACCAAAGGACGTAAAGGGATCAAAGCCAGAAGACGACTGCATCAGCGCGGCGATGCGAGATGCGATTTCGGTTGGTCTTGTCCAATTGGCCAAGGGGTCGATACGCGTTGAGACGCGATCCATGGCGGGGTGAAAAGAGACAAAGGCATTGGCGCGACCCAAGGCCACGCAAGCGCGTCTGGCATTTTCCATGAGCTCTCGGTCACCCTTGGGGTCAATGATGAAAACGGGGTGGCCTTTTAAAATCGCTTGAGAGATAAAAAGGTCAAACATACGCGTTTTACCCGCACCCGTTGTTCCAACGATGAGCGAATGGCCACTTGCCAATTTCGTGTTTTGCCACAGATCGTCTTCTCGCTCCCCTACCCCATGAATCCAAGGCTGACCAATGCGTTTGGAGACGCGCTTACCCTCTTCGGCCATCTCACGAGCGGTTTTTATGGGGTGGCAAATGCCTTGCCACGAGACTCGCCTTTTGACGTTAGCCACTTGAATCTGAAATGCTTGCGACTCTTTGGAAAGTTCGGCCCAATCGCGCTTTAAGATTTCCGAGATGCGTTGTGCGTGAGTATTGCCCCAAATAAAGCCCTTGCCAATCCAAAGATCCTCATCGTGCACTTTCATTTGCGCGAGAGCTTCCAAGTCGGCCAAAGTACAAAAGGACACCTCCCGACCCGCGAGGTTTTTCTGGAAGTCATAAAGCTCTTTGGCGGGTTTCACCTTCAGTGCTCCCATCAACACACAAATCCCACACAACCACCACATGGGGCCAGACGGCCACCACGCAGAGGCAGCGAGCATTGCATAAATCACCGCACCCGCCCACCAGACAAGCACTTGTTGCATTTCGTAGTTAGGTCGAAAAGCCACTTCATAGGCCGTGGCATCGTATTTAATCGTCATGATGATTCTGTCCTTGAGTAGGAGTAGGGTTAGCAATCTTTAATAAACGGGTGTTGCTGTCATAGAGCAAACCGCCAAGCCCGTTGTAACCCCCTGTTTTTTGTCGTACAAACGCTTCATTAAAGTTGAGACTTTTCAGTTCTTGAAGCAATAAATCGGCGGGGGAACACCGAAAACCGTTTTCGATAAAGGGTGGATGAACAAGCGTTCCCCCCTTTCCTAAAAGTTGCGTTCGAGCTTCTCGAAGCAGCGCACTCGCACGGTGAAAGCGTTCTTCACGTTTCGCTTTTTCGGTTTTTTTGCTGTTGGATTGAATGTTCTCGCCCGCATCGGGTTCAACCTTTTCTTTCACTTCAATAACGACACCGTGAGTCTCTCTAAAAAGAGGGGCTTCCTTGTACGATTCAATCGCTGGCGGAAGCATTTTTCGCAAAGTGGGCGCGGTTTTTTCTTCCTTAACAGGGAGGATTTCTTGAAGTCTTTCCCCTTTAGCTTTCTTTTTCTTCGCCCGTTTTTTCTTTTTCTTGGCGCTTGGCATCAAACATTCCACCAACGATTGAGGTTCAGCCACCTTTTGAGTCGGACTTTTTTCTTCAAGCTCCTCCTTTACTTCAAGCGTTTCCGTCTTATGTTGTTCGTCTTTATCCTCTTTGTGTATCTCTTCATCACCCTCGTTCATCTGTTTCGTGGGTAAAAGGGCTTCAATGGATATAGGCGTGGTTGAAGTGATGTTTTCCGGCGGTTCAACCTCTTCTTTTACATTAACTTCTTCAACTGCATCGCGAGCGTCACTTGCGGGCGTTGGTTCATCTTCCAGCCCCTTCTTTTCTTCGGTTTCTTCATTAATCGCTTGAACGTCTTCATCGGAGACGTTCTTGTCATCGTTGTCCGAATACACCGACACCGTTTGTGGGGCTTCAAAGCCTGTTAAACCTTGCCAGCGTTCTTTTTCTTCATCGGTGACACCAATGCCCTTTAAGAGCACAAAAACGCGCTCTGGCGGGGCAATTTCGCCAAAGAAGGTTTCTTTGTTATGGATTTTCACGCACGTCAGATAGTTGATTTGGGGTGTTTCATCGTCAGGTAAATCGACAAAGGCAAACGCGGGCAAAACGTACCAAAAGGGCGACTGAATGGCGTTATCCTCAGACATCACTTCAATCACGCCACTTTCTTGGAGTTTTTCTAAGAGCACATCGCCGTCTCTGGGAATCGAACCCATTCCCCTGTCTTGAACTTTCGCTATGATGGCGGGCACAACCCGATACCATTGAACAAATACCCCCTTGTCAGAGACAATCACGGGGGAATTTTTCTCGTTTACGCTCCACGCTTTTTCTTGAACCAGTGCTTGCATGATTTGAAAAATCGTGCTCGCAATCGGGGCATGAACCCCCGTGCAAATACCTTCTTTACTTTGTCGATTAAGATCCGTGGCCGTTGAAAAACCATCGGCTTTCATCACTAAGTCGGCAATGACCGCCCCTTTACGAGCCCGCCCTGTCAGGGCATCGTAAATTTCATTCATCATATGAGGGCTGTGCGACTCTTCTAAAAAGGCACGCGTAGCGTTGGGCACCAAGGTTTGAAATAAAGCGAGCGATGCGCTTTCGTGCTGTTTGTCGATGCGGTTCACGATCCAACTGACGTAATAGTCTTTCACGTGATTATTTCTTGCCCAATCCACCAAAGGTTCAACCGATGGTTTCCACATGGATTTGCCCCCATCGGCCGTGACCGTCATATCGGTAACCGCTTTGCCCACATCGTGTAAAAGACCCGCAATGCAAATGGCCAAATACCAACGCCCCTTGTTTTGGTAGCGTCTTTGTTGATCGCTTTCCAGATCGTGAATACGGCGGCGCGCCATGCGAACGCTTCTAAGTCCCACATCAAGACTGTGAAAGAACAGTCCACCACGGCCATTATGATGGTGAGCTTGAGAAGCGGGCAGTAGGTGAACATAGCCCGCCAAACGCCGAATGACGGGGAAGAGGTACTCGTCTTTTTCTTCTTCTGTTAAGGGGACGGCGGATTCAATCGCGCGAATGAGTTCAGCTTGGGTAGACAACACATAGTCCGTACTCAAAATGGGCATGGGACTTTCTTTGGGCGGGTAGGTTACGTGGTCAATACTGACTTCGTTATCTTGGGGCAAATCACGAAAGTGAAAGATGGTGTCTTCCTCGTTTGTGTTCGTCTCGGTGCATGAGTCATTGGGCACATTGTCTTTTTCATACTCGCCAAAGAGCGCATCCCACGTTTTTAAAACAAAATTCTTCAAACGCATAAGTCGCTAAGGTTAAAGAGTCGCCCCTATGCTAAGCCGAGCCCCGCTTCTCTTTATCGCGATCTTTCGGCATAAAACCTTCAGTACGGTGAGCCTAGCCCTTGCGCCTTGCTACAAAACGAGCCAATGCTTTTTTTGTAAGGATCGTTTCCATGAAACCCATCTATCTCGCCCTTATCGCTTTGGGCACATTATCCGCGTGCACGCAACACGAACCCCGTTTAATTCATCACACTGACATCGTGCAAAAAGAAGGGGGAGCCACCTTTATCCGTGACGCTAGTATCGAAAACCACCCCTCTGAGCGCGCGGGCGCGGCCATTCGACAACAAGACTGTCGTGACGTTTTGTTTGATGAGCATCTGGGTGCAAACGCCCAAACGCTCACCCCTACAACTCAACCTGTTAGGGACAATATTCCCCAACAAAAGCGGGCAAGCCACGGCAAAAAGGGCAGTGGTCACCACCCGCTAGACCAAAGCATTTATCGCAAGAATCTAAATCGTTAAATGAAAAGTGTCCGACATGTCGGACACTCTCTTTTTCCCTAACAAGGATGGATACAATCACAAGTCTGCAAAAATCGGCCCATACCAACGTCCTCGAGGACGATCGGGGTCGGGCACCTCCCAATTAATCTTCAAGCCAAAGTGTTGGAGTCTTTCCTCGGTGAGCGTGTAAGTCGACTGGGGAAAGGCAGTGAGACCAAAAAAGGACGGGGATAGGGGATTAAAAAAGGTTTGGGGTTTTACAAGCTCCATAGTGAGCGCGTTCACAGCCCCTCGCAACTGTCGCATCGTTTCGTCTTTGTAGGTTGCGCTACGATTGCCGTGTTGTTCCCAAGCCACCTCGCGATTTAAAACGCTTGTTCTCTTCACTTGAACGATGCCTTCGATGGCATTAGTTTCTTGGCAATGCAATAGAAGTCCTCGTACCTTTGGAAAGCCTTGACTTACAATCAGTCGATCTTTCTTTCCGAGAAGAATCCTTTCGATGGATGCTTTGGGCAAACTCAATAAAGCTACGGTCATATTGTCCTCACAAGAGAGAGTTATTCTTTATCGCTGGCTAAGGGTGACAACGGCAACACTCATCACCGCGAAGGCAATGCATTTGATTTGCCCGATGGCACGTCGTCGAACCTTTTCGTCACCGCTGACAGCTTGCTTCAATAAAACCCCTTCACCGTATAAGTAGCCCGCGAAAATGAACGCTTCAAGACAAAAAAGAACGCGGTCGTGAAAAATGCCCCCGGTGAGGATTAAAACACTTAGCATCACCATAAGAATTAATCGCATCTCTGACATCTTTTCTCCTTGTGGCTCGACATGATCGGTTTATGAACGGCCGAGGGTTTCAAACTTGATGTTGTGCGTTAGCGTCACCCGTGAAAGGCATCCGTGACAAAACAAATCCGCTCGATCGTTGCCTGTTGGGAACAGTCACAAAAAAGGGGAGAGCCCGTAAAGCACAACCGATCTCAATCGCAGATAAGAAAAGCTACCTGAGGATTGCTCCCAAGGTAGCTTTGCCGTGTCACATTGCACCAGTAGGTCATGATGCAATTCCCTTCAAGCAAACACTAACGCTTTCAGGTGATGAAAGTGTACGGTTGCCGCACTATGAACCTGTCGCGTAATGTTGGAAATTTTCTGTTTTAAGCACTCTTTTCAATAAATAGTGTCCGACATGTCGGACAGCCTCATGAGCTGAAAACCTTCAACATTTTTTGTTGGAAACTGAAAAGTCTCAACATTTTCGGCGAACTAAAAATATCGGCTTCGTTACAAATCAATGCATTAATGGATAGCTCTTCCCAAATAATTTATTGTGAATGACTGAAAAGTCCCAACATCTTGGAAAAAAAGACTGCGCACTCGCTGAAAAGTCTCAACACCATCACGGATTTTATTGCTCAGAAAAAGAAAAAATACTGAAAACCATCAACATTAAAAGTTAAAGTCTGAAAACTCTCAACATTTTTGCGAACTTTTTAAAATGATAATCCTTATTAATCAATGACTTGAAAATTTTGATGTCTGTAATAATTAAAAGTTACTGACTGAAAAGTGTCAACACTTTTATAAAAAAACGCTCAATAAAAATCCCTAACAAGGCTGAAAAGTCTCAACACCTCTGTCAATATTTTTTGCTCATTACTGAAAAGTCCCAACATTTTTGTATCGCATAAAAAGCTATTTATCCTTGTTATTCAATAGGATAAGAAAAATAATAGCGATGGGTAATTATTTTTAATAACTGAAAACTCTCAACATATCCCCGACCCAATCACTGAAAAGTCTCAACATCGGTTATTTTTCTCGAATCTGGGCATGTTTTTTGCTGAAAAGCATCAACAATTTTTGCTTGAAACTGAAAACTGTCAACATTTTGCGATCATAAAATTTCACTATTCTCTTTTTTTTCAATATGTTATGAAATCTCATCTCTGAAATAATATTTTTTCAACACTGAAAACTCTCAACACAAACGAGTAGTAAAAACTGAAAAGTCTCAACATTTCTGCCCATATCAAATGCGCCGCGCGTCAAAAAGTCTACTTCCTAAGTTTTTCCCTACATGATATGTAAGTGCTTGATTTATATAGAATTGATAGGAATTACCCTGTGAAAAGATCATAAAAATAGCAAATGAATTTTTCTCACCTATCCGATCAGACGCTAAAAACTGAAAACCGTCAACATTTGAATAATTTTTTTCTGAAAAGTCCCAACACTTTTTAAGTGCTTGATTCTATTGAATAAAAAAATTATAAAAATTCAGAAATGATCGCGCTTTTTGAATTTTTTTAAGCCGCTCACAGTCAGAGTTGATTTTCAAAATCTCACACATACCATTTCAAAAAAACTGAAAACTCCCAACATTTTTCTAAGTTATTGAAAAATAAAGGTTTTAGAAATATGCGATTTCTGAAAAGTCCAAACTGTTGCGCATAAAAGACAATATTTATAAAATAAATTTTCCAATAAATATCAAAAAGATAGGGAATTATTCACAAATTACCCACCAGTTATCCACATTTTCAACCAAAAATCACGACTTGAGCTTAAAAAAAGCTGAAAACTCTCAACATGATTTTTTGACTTTTAAGCTTTATCTATTTGTTTTTATTACTGTTTTAATAAATAGCTGAAAAGGGCAGTCGAGGAAAAGCCTCAAAAATCCACAAAAAAGGGATCTTATCGTATAAAAACTGAAAACCCCCAACAAAAAACTGAAAACTCACAACGAAATCCTGAAAAGTCTCAACAATTGTGGATAACTTTTTTATAAGAAATAGTGATATTTATCTTTAAAATCAAAGAGATAAAAAAAGAGGAGAATTTAAATATTCTCCCCTTAACTTATATAAATATATATTAACTTATATAGAGTCTCTCTTTATCCTTAACAGGAAAAGAGAATTATTTTTCCTTGCTGACAACATCAATAATGTCGTCATCATCGGACAAAGACTTTTTCTTTTGTCCTTGTTTAGCCTTCGGATCTGGCTTTTGTTCTCCACGATAAAGTTCGAAGTAGAACCAATTGACCATATTGGCAGAATAAAGCTGCGCATCCAGTTCCTTCTTATCAACATCACGAGGAGTACAGACCAAAAGGTTACCTTTAATGTCCAACGCGATGTTGTAACGGGGAAGGGAGTTAGCCGTTACCAACTTCTTAATCATATTCTTGAAGTAGCGCAGCGGTGTATCGGATTCATAACCCATTTTGCTACGCAAGGCTTCAAGTGAAATTCTGAAGATCGGCTGGCGACCACAGTGCTTACGAAGAATTTCGTACAAGCGTTTTTCACTCGGTTTCTTGATGTCGAAGTAATCACTATCAACCGTTAAATACGATTTATCGCGAATAAGCTTGATGTACCATTCCGACAACACCACCTCGACCTTCAAAGCCCCTTTTTGCCCATTGGCTTGGGACGATTTGAGCACTTTGTAGCCGTCAATAAAGGAAAAACCTTCAATCTCTTCTACGGTGTCAGAATCACTTCGAATATTCGTTTGAATAGTAGAGCCTCTCAAACGGTTCAAAGTCTGCAATAAAGACACTGTATAGTTCGCAGACCAGTGTTTCTTCGTTACACGAAGGAAGTCCCCTAGGTTGACCTCTACACGTCGATAGCGAAGGATATCGTCAGGGTGATCAAACTTCTTTTGAGCATATAAGCTAGCCAAGTAAATCAGGAGGTCTTTATCGTTTTGCGTAGGACGTCCGTATTCACTCGGTGATACTCTGATCTTCACCGACCCCCTTGTGTACTCATAGGGCTCCATTGCAGCCTTCTGAGTGGGGGAAAAGAACGGATGCTCCATCGTTGTCATATCGTCTTTGTGTGACGACACATCACCGTTGGCGGGTTGGAACAACAACAGAGGTAATTGCTCGGCAATTACATCTTCCGGTGAAACACGCTTGCGTGGGCGACCCACACGCTTTTTCTTAGGTATCTCTTGAGCTTTTTCGTCAACCGTGTCTTTAACGTCTTCAGTTTTTTTCGTTTTTGGCATATCGAATCCTCGAGTTAACCTTGCGGTTCGATATTGGTAGCAGATCGGGCATCATCTTTTGAATGAAAGTCCGATAGGTCACCTATGTGACCTTGATGCACCTTGTCAAAATCCACTTCGGCGTAGACTTGTTCGTCAAAGAATCTCATCAAATCGGCACGATTGATGAAAGACCAATTCGTCACTTCGTAGGTAAATTCCGCTCCAACTCGACCCGATCCTGTTAATCGAATCGTGTCTAGCTTTAAACCATAGTTGGCGCGCAACGCCGCAACACGGCGGTTGAGAGTTGCGTAGCTGATGTTAAGCATCTTCGCTAATCGGCGCCCACAGGCTTGTCCTTTGTTCTTTTCGATCACATACAACACGTGCATGTTGGCATCAAAAGACTTTCCTGCAAGATGCAAAACATTTTCATCATAGGGAGCGGTCAAATTTAAATCATCATGCACGTCCTTCCTCCCATTTCTTTATGCACTCTTCGAGTTGGCTAGCGGGACAGCAAGCCAGAAGCGTTACTTCTTCAATCGGTGCAACAATGGCGTGGCCATTGAGCATTACACACACGTGGCCTTCTTCGGTACTGACAATGTGCGGAGCAAGGTAACCGTATTGGTTCTTCTGTTTGTTGAGACTCACCACAACAATGTGACGAATTTCATCGCACAATTGCGCACCTCGAGGAATACTTTGACCAGCAGCCTGTTTCGTGACCTTTTCGACCTTAACAGGAGGAGGTAGGTGCTTGTCATCAATCTTTGTTGCGCTACTTGAAGCATTACTCTTCTTAACTTCAGGTTTCTTTGCTTCAATAGGGTTCTTAAACTCGTTTAAAAGCGTTAAACAACGATCGCGTGTAACTTCTTCATCGCTGGCGATCATGTTCGTAACAATTTTTTCGGCGCGTTCAGAGTCAAGTGTGAAAAGTTGCTTCAAAGCGGAAATCGAACGTACATCGTGGAAGTCCTTCTTCACACGAAGCGTGTCAACAAGTGCAGGGATTTCTGCCACGGACACATATTGGCTAACCCAACCAGTACTCTTACCTAATTTAGCCGACAACTGACGAGAACTTAATTTCGTTTCACTCATCACTTGCTTTAACGCTTGGCCCAATTCAACTGGATCCATGTCATCGCGTTGAATGTTTTCAGTCAATTGAGCAATCGTGCGGTCAGCATCGGTCGTGTATTTCGAACGAACAATGACGCGGATTTCCTTCAATCCAGCCATTTGAACAGCGCGCCAACGACGTTCACCTTGAATGATGACGTACTTGCCTTGAGCATTTTTTGGCGAAACCGTAATGGGTTGTTGAAGCCCCATTTCCTTGATAGATTCGGCCAATTCTTCAATCTTGCGGAAGGTCTTACGTACTTGAGGATTCGAAATAACATCTTCCACTGGAACGTTTAACAACATCTCACTGTTGTTATTGGCCGTCTTCATAACTTTTTTAGCCGCTGATTTCAGATCAACAAAATTCGGTGCTACTCGTTTTAATGCCATTTTTTAAAACTCCGGGGGATTTTCCATACGTTCAAACACTTCGTTGTAAAAAGCTGAAATTTCATTGCTAGCAGCTTTTGAATTCATTGCTTCATAAACAGGAGCGCCCTGATTGGTTGCTTGGTCAATCGGGGGACGGTGGCAAACGACCGTGTTAAAGATGAGCGTAGGATATTGTTCGCGTGCAAACTCCATCGTTGCACGTTGGTTGCCAGAGCGGTCAAAGTCATTGACAACATAACCCAAGGACTTCAACGTTGGGTTGGCTTCTGCTTGTACGTCTGCAATCGTTCCAAATAAACCAGTCAAACCATCAAAAGCTGAGTTGGATAATTTCACGGGAGAGACAATGTAGTCGGCCATGATCAAGCCAGCGCGAAGCTTTGTACCCAAAGCAGGCGGTGTGTCGATCACGATAATGTCGTAGTTGTCTTTGATAGCATTGATCCAATGATTTGGAACTAATGCCCATTGGTGATCGGCTTGTTCAAGATCAGCCATTTCTTGGCAGTTTTTAATCGTGCCAATTAACTCAAGACCTGTCTTTGTTTCTAGCGTATCAATCGTTTCGAGACTGTCGGAGAACAAGTCTTTCGCTAACGTTTTACCTTTAAATAATTCTTCGTATTCGAAGGGTTCACCGTTGGCTCTTTCTAAGGCTTCAACATAGTTACCGTAGCTAAGGTTAGTCGTTGAATTGCCTTGAGCATCTAAGTCAATAAATAACACTCGTTTCTTTTCTACTGCGCAAGCATGAAGTGCAAACTGAACACTCAATGTTGATTTGCCTACGCCGCCTTTTTGATTAGCGAACGCAATCGTAATAGCCATGTACATGTCTCCCTAAAGCATGGTTGATAGGAGCTATATTATGACAGCAGATATTGATTGTCAATCAGTTTTTGATTGATTATCAATTTTTGAGACACTATTTTTATTAGTGGAAAAATTAAAGATTAAGTGTCCGACATGTCGGACACTTTTGACGTAAAAAATCGCTTTTTTTAAAGGTCTGTTTTTCGTCGTTTAGGGACATCGACACCAAATTCCTGAGCATGGCTTTTCATCAATTCTTTGACACGTTTGGCATCAATGGGAGCATTGCGTAAGTCGTTTTCTTCAACGACCGAATCAATGAGATCAAAATACGCTTGAGTGAGTCGATCGTAGTGATAAAGCAAGTCTCGAATTTTGGAAAGCGTTTCATTTTTGCGTCGAATAATTTCATAAAAATCTTCAATTTCATTTCCAAAGGGATAAACCCAATCAGCACTCTGATCGAAGACTTTCCTCGAATAACGGTACTTAGCTCTTTTCTTTAAAAATCGACTCAAAACTACCCACTCTTTTTTAACTTCAGGTTTTATGTTTTTGGTCATTCTGGCAACGTGCCATTCACAACTGACGTTGTAAGGAATCACTTTTCTGACGCGTGTTCTAAGAGATGTTCTGTCTTCATCGTCCTTTTTCCTGTGACGCTTTTCTTCGTCAATAAAACGGACGCCTTGCGCTCTTGCTTCAACAAAAAGCGTATCAATCAAAAGCAATAATTGTTTGTGCATAAACTCAACTTGTTCCCGTTCGAAACTCTCCATTAAACGAGGATTAATCAATAACAAATTTTCAGGTTCGTTATGTGCCATTTCTAACCATTGTTTAAGTGTTTTTTTCACGGTGACTTCGCCTTCTTTCACTCTGTTTTATCTTTATGGTGAAATGACCTCATTTCACCGCCGATTTTTCGTGATTTTTTTTGATAAAAGTAACCCCCAAAAATTGAGGTGAAATACCCTCAAAAAAGGGGGTTACATTAGAACTCAAATGTCAGTCTTAAAAGGGGTGCGGAGCAAATGTTTTGCGATTTGAATCTCTCCTTTTGGAAGTGTTTTAGAACGCTTGAGCATATTGCAGAATGGGCAATTTAATGTGTTCTCTACCGATGATTTTCCGTAGTGAATACTTTCCAAATTCAAGCTAACAAACATTGTTCCGCACTCCGAGCAGTAGTCAAAGATCAATTCACCATTGACAAGCTTTTGTGCAAACTGCAGTGTTCTAAAGGGCTTGGGTATGACAAGTTTGAAGTCTTTAAATTTAGGGTTTTGCAAAGTTTGATCCAATAGCAACCAAGCAGAAATAAGGGCGGTCAAGTCAATGGTCTTAAAGATTTGCATGCCACCCAAGCGACGGTAAAAAATAAGAAAAAGACTGATGCCAGCACGCTCTTGCACATTCAAAGATGGCAAGACGATACTTGAGGTGCGCGCAAAAGAGCGTTGAGCATCGGTCAATCCCATCTCTCGTAACTGACGACTAATGTACTCGATGGCATTAGCACTCAAATCTGGACATGCTTTCTGCACGTCTTTCTGGGTCAATCCGAAGATAAATAGAATTTCGGCTATCGTTTCCGACTCTTTTCTAATAAAGCGGGCATTATTAAAAATGTAGTTTTTATTTTGACTCTCCTGAATTCTATTTTTCCCAAGAATTTGAAGAATCTGAGATTTAGATAGTCCTGAGTTTCGACTAAGCATATCGAGCGTACAACCGCTCTTGCTGAGTTCATAAATTTTGTCTTCGTACATATTTTTTATTTTTCTATTGAAGTAAAACCGAGAGTAATTGCTTCGTCTTCGTTCTGAACAATATGATGAAGCAATAGAAGATGACTAAAGGGCTCGTCGTAGTATCTGAGTACAAAAGTCATCGTTGCGGAGCTGTAACGTAAGCCATAGGTAAATGCATCAGGCAGTTGAAAAAGCGGGGCGAGTTTTGCCGCATTAATGCTTGCCAAGGTGTCCGTTAATTCCTGACTGAAGCCAAAAAAAAGATTGACTAAACTTGGAAAACTGCGTGCCATTGACCAAGCGGAAATCCAATACGTTGCATGAAAGTTATAAATCTGCATTTGTAATGGAGTGACACTGTTGAGCTCTTTTAGAGTGGGAGGGTTCATTAAAACGTCTATGATCCTTTGATTGTCATAGGGTTTAAATAAACAATAGGTTGCGGAGGCAAGACTTCCCAATTGAGCCAACGAGCACTCACTGAGTCGGCTGTAATGAATTGCATCTAAAGCAAATCGGTGGTCTTTGACATTTGTAGGAAATAATCTCTTGGCTAACCCCACATTGGTCATTGCTAGAGATTGGAGAACCTGTAAGAGAGCCAAATTTATTTCGGAACAAGAGTAAGAGAAAGGGTCGCCGGTATAAAAGGAACTCTCAAAGGGCGAAGAAGAGGGAGTAGATAAAATACTTGTGTCGCCTTTAGATGAGTTTTTAAAACCTTGACTCATAATGAAACGTTTCACAAGGTTTAGACGACATTGTTTTATTCTAGTTTTCATGATAACTAAGCCGGTCTTAATAAGTTTGAAAAAAATCTAAATAAAAACAAAAATCGAATAGTTAACAAGAGTTTGTGTTTAATCCTCCTTGAGTTGATGAAAGATATGAAGAACAGTCAACCCATATTGTTGACTTCGTTCGGGGTGATAAGAGTGGTAACGACCCACTGCAAGGGGGAGATTTTTAGGACTACTCCTTAAGGCCGTTTTGAGGATTTTTGCGGCGACTCTTAAATTGGTTTCGGCATCAAGTAAGGCGTAGGGACTTTTAATTTTGTCTTTGTGCCAGAAGTAGTTAATTTGCATTAACCCAATATCAACGTGATCTGTCTTAGATAAAACACGTTCCAATTCTGACTTGGTTTGTTGAAGGTTTTGGCCATAAAAGGGCTGGTTTGTTCTTAATGTCCAAGGATTGGGAGCAATAAAACCGTCATTGTTTGTGCTGTAAGCGGATTCAGCTAATGCAATGGAGTAGAGCAAAATGGGATCGATATTAAATTCTTTGCCGACCCGATCAAACATTGTTCCTGAAAGATCGAATGAATGAGCCCAGCTCGACGCTAGGGTCAAACAAAGTAAGGCAATCGTTTTCATAAAGTGGCAAAGAGTTCACTGTTTGGGTGAGCTATATTCTCTTAAATTTCCCAATTGGGGAGGGTGCTTAATTCCTGAAAATTTCCAGAAATACCCATCTCCATATTTCAGTGTGCCGATAAATTGCTTTCATTATTGCGTTGACGGTGTTCAAAAATGAAAGTGACATGCTTTGTAGTGCTGACGTGTTGTTCTTTTTCTGCGTTAGCCACTTCTATAACTGACAATTTCCTTTCTAAAGAAACGTATTACCATCGTGGTGCTGAAGGCTGGTACTGGTATCACGATCCTGTCATTAAAGAAAAAACAGAAAAAGAACCGACACTCTCTCAAGGAGATAAATCAATACCCTCAATTCCCCCAGTTTTATCAGCCGCTTGGGTGAGAAAAATGATTCCCGTGTACCGAGACAAGGCATGGGATAACCCAACGCCCCAAAACGTTGAAGCGTTTTTTGTCTTGCAACGCTATGCAATGGATCGCAGTCAAGAGTTTGCTCAAGTGGCGCAATCCGTAGTGTTAGGCAATCCATACATTGATGAAACCTATCGCCGACCCATTAGCTCTTTTGGCTTACAGACCGTTGATCGTCGTAGTGGTGATTACATCGACGAGATTCTGAAGAAAGTCGCTCAAAAAGCGGGGTTGTTTTTTTTCTTCCAGAAAAATTGCAGTTACTGCGAGACCCAAGCTCCTGTGGTCAAGATGCTTGAAGATCAGGGCTTTGATGTGATTGCGATCAGCATTGGTGAAGGGGAGTTAGAGTCGGTGAAGTTTAAAAACACCCGTGTTGATAGCGGGCAAGCGTCCTACTTACAGGTGCAAGTCACTCCATCAATTTTTCTAGTGAATCCCGAAGGGTCTTTTCAAGCTTTGGCATCAGGAATTATTTCTCTTGATGACTTAAAAAAACGCATTTTGGTTGCCTCAGCCAGACAAGGGTGGCTAACACCAGAAGAGATAGACCAAACTCGACCTATTCTTAATCCGGGTGATGACGAACACAACCTAAGCAAGCAAATGCCAAAGATGCTTCAGGCTTCTAACACGAAGACTGATCCAGAAGGCTACATCGACCCGTCCATTCTTCTTTCTTTCCTGTCAGAAAAACGAATCTCCGGAGTATTGAACCATGCCCAATAATCGAACTTTGTGTGTGAAGACGCTTTGTATTTTTGTATTAACAGGTCTAAGTCTTGTAAAGCCCGTTTGGGCAAGTGGTTTAGATGGTGCGTTAAATGATGTCTTTAATGGAATGTCCAACACGACCCAATCGGGGTCCTATGAAACTCAGCGACGTGGTGTACTGGCTGGCGGTGGGACAGTAGCACGATCAAAGGTGATGAGCGTCAATATGATGAGTTTTACCCCACCGTCTTTTAAAGCAGGTTGCGGTGGGATTGACCTCTATTTGGGGTCTTTTTCTTACATCAACAAAGAACAATTCATTCAGTTTTTGCGTTCCGTCGCCGCCAATGCCATTGGTTATGCTTTCCAAGTGGCCTTACAAGGAACGTGTCCTGACTGTATGAACGCCATTAATAAACTCAGTGATACGCTCGAAAAGATTAACAGTCGTATGGGGAACTCGTGTGAGCTGGCTCAAGGTATCGTCAACGATACCTTTGGAGGCTGGCATAAAGAACGTCAAACCAAAGCTTCATTAACCGCGACACGTAAGGGGATTTATGACGACTTTGCGAGCACTTGGTTACAAACAGACGGTAAAACACAGGCCGAAAAAATCGAAGAAAGCGATAAAACGTTAGCCAAACAAGTCTTGTATGGGAACGTTATTTGGCGAGCGATGAAAGACGCTGATCTCAAAGTCATGTTGCTCTCTGGCAATGGCGACGATCTTTTATTGGAATCCATTATGAGCATCACTGGCACGCACGTTTACGGTGACTTAAAAAGCGATGGTACGGGCAAGTCTCCTGAATTTAAGACCTATGTTCCTTTGATGGGAATTACTGAACTAGTTGAAGGCAGTATCAATGGACAAGGTATCAAGCGCTATGGATGTGATACTCATACCAACGATGGCTGTCTGCACCCGATTCAAAAAGAAGATATGAAACTCGACGGTTTAATGACTCGTCTTAGAGATGTCCTCCGAGGTAAGGACGGCAATATCGGGATTATTGGCAAATTTGCTTCCCCCAATCAATCAGGCTTGACGTTAACAGATGCCGAAAAACGCTACTTTGCCGCCATACCCAATAGTGCGGGCGCAGTGATTCGTAATTTAGCGATCAATAGTGAAGAAGCGGCAGAGTTGGCTGTTGAAACAATGATTGGCGCGGTTGCCACCGAGTTGGCAATGGGGGTGACGTGGGAGTTTCTGGCGGCAGTAGAAGCATCACTAGTGAAAGAAAAAGATGATGGGAAAAAGGGCCCGATTCTCAAACAGATTAAAGAAAGAAAAGTAGAGCTCATCAAAGAGTATGAAATTTTGGTCAATAAATACGGTCGTTTGGCCGATCGTTTACAGGCAACAGAAAGTATTGGTCGTTTAGTCCAAAGGCTAGATGTGACGTACTTTCCACGAACGTCTGCAAAAAACACCAATAGTGGATCAATGTAACGGGATTGAGCACTATGTTTGAAATTTATTCCATTGGTGACTCTGCTTTTTTAGCATCTATTCTTAATGCTGTGGCGATGATTTGTGGCACAGGTGATTTTGTTACCTTGGTGTCGATCGGCATTTTGTTAGGTGCTTTATTGGTTTGTATCCAATCCGTCATGAATGGTGCGAAAGACATTCAATGGGGGCAAATCTTGATGGGTTGGATTATGTACATGTGCATGTTCGGCCCATCTTGCACCGTAACGATTGAAGATGCTTATACGGGCCAAGTCCGTGTGGTTGATAACGTGCCTATTGGCGTTGGCTTTGCAGGGGGCATGATTTCTAACATTGGCTACGGTCTAACGGAGCTTTTTGAAGTGGGATTTTCGACTCCAGCACGCGTTACCGAACAACCATTTGCGGAGTCATTGCGCCTATTAAATGCTGTACGTTCACGAACATATGATCTCAGTGTTCTTAATGCTGCCAATGCTACTCTTAGTCAAAACGGGAACGTGGACATTGCGCAGTCGTTAGAAAACTACATTCGCGAGTGCACAATGGTCAAAATTGCGTTGCGCTCTGAAACAAAGGAGCGCGTCTATACGTTGCCTTATAACGAAGCATTGAAATTTGAATCCGATGTTTTTGGAACAAAATTGTATTTAGGTAACGGTAACGAAGACGATGCCCCAACGTGCTCTAAAGCGGCTGTCTTGATTGATAAAGCTCTGACATCGCTTGATCAACCACAGGTAATTACTGCGATTAATCGTGCTATAGGCGCAAGAGATGAAAGGGGAACACCTACTGATTTGGCTTCGGTGACAAATGCGTTAACAATGCTTGGTCTGACAGGGCAGGACGCACATCACTTTGTCAAAGTCGCTTTAATCCAACCCATTTATGAAAATGCTGCCCGAGGTTTTTATCAAAATCAGGGGGACATCAGCAGTGCCCTGATGGTTAATCAAGCCATTACGCAACGTAATACGCAATGGGCAACCGAGCAGTCTTTGTTTATGACAACGGTTCGACCTATATTGACGTTCTTTGAAGGCTTTGTATTTGCGATTACTCCTGTTATGGCTTTCTTGATGGTGATGGGCTCGGTGGGTATGAAGCTAGTGGGGCGCTATTTCCAAGTCATTATTTGGATTCAGCTTTGGATGCCTGTGATGGCGATCTGTAACCTTTACATCGTTATGGCGGCCAGTGGTCAACTCGCTAGCATCACAGCTCCTTTTTCTTCGTTTTATGCACTCAATCAAATGAGTCAGATTTTAGAAACGTGGATTGCAACGGGCGGTATGCTTTGCGCTGCTACACCAATGATTGCTCTCTTTCTTGTGACGGGTAGCACCTATGCTTTCACAACGTTAGCTAATCGTATGCAAGGTCAAGACCATGTTAATGAGAAGATGGGCACGCCTGACTTGCAACAAGTCAATCCCTATCACGCACAAGAATCCTTCCAGATGGGTAATGCTTTTCAGAGCAGTTTGGTCAACGGCGCTCAAAATATGTTCAAACAATTAGGCATTGGTGACACCTACTCATCACTAGCCACCTCGGCACGGACAAACGCTCATAAAGATATGGGGGCTTTTTCCAGAGAGCTATCCAACAGCGTTTTAAGTGGCATGACACAAAATGAACAAGCATCTTTTAATCAAAGCTTGGGCGAAAGCATGATGTCGAGCCACAGTAAAACCTACGACAGCATCTATAACAAGATGAAAGATCATGGTTGGACGGCTGGAAGAGATGCTAAAGAAACCCAACAAGAGGTGGGACGTATTGTGATGGGGGTTAGTGCAGGAGGTGGCCTAAGTCTATCTCGAGGCGTTACTAAGACTCAAACAAGTCCGTTCTCAATGGGGAACGGTGCCATTGTTCCTTATGGAACAGTAACGCCAACAATGACAATTGGCAGAAATCAAATTGGAGGGGCAAGTGGAGAGGTTAATGCACAAGTAGGAGCAGATGCTACAACACAAGCATCAAACGCAACTGGTAAAAGTGCAGGTTATAACCTTAAAGATGGTGAGAGTATTACCTTTTCTGAGGATGAAGCGGCGCAAATTCGTGATGACGTTGCACATCAGGTGAACACGGGTTACCTAAAGTCCTATGCTGAGCAAATGTCTAAAAGTGACAACGCCACCATGCGTAAAACAGGTTCTAGTGCCATTGAATCCGCTAAAAACTTCATTGAAGCACAGTCTGAAAATGAAACCTTTGGCTCTCAAGGCTCAATGCGATCCAATGAGTTGGCAAGTTGGGTTGGAACAACTAAGTCGGGTCAATTAGCGATGGCAGAAGCACGTTTAGCCAATCGAGACTTGTCTAATGAAGCCCAACGTCGCGCGGATCAACTGTATCGAGCAACGGGAGATACTGAGTTAGCCCAGAATGCCGCTTGGTTAGAAACCTTACATAAACACGGTCGCTTCCAAAGCTTCACGAATGTGTTGGAAGCTTCTCAAGGTTATGGTGCTCTTCAATATAACGGTGCTAGAGATAATGCCAATATGAGTCAAGCGTCTCACGTTCAACCCCAAAGTTTGAACCGACCGACAGAGCTTAGCCAAGCAACCTTTAATGACAAAATGATTGAAGCAAAGGGTAAGACAGGTCACCCCAATGTGGAATACGAATTGGGAGAACATCACCAAGTTTCTCAACAACATCGCCGAGAGTTTGGACGAGAAATGGCGGGGCGCTTTGTTTCATCAGCGATGCCACAGGCGATTTCTCAATTAGAAAAAGTCGACTCTCATCGAGCTACGGATATGCTCAATGCCAATTTGTCACAGTCCAATGTGGATTACGTGGCTCGCCACGCCAATCTCAGTCACGCTCAAACAGGGCTTCTTAATGCTTTTGCTAGCCAAGAATCCAATCGTGGAGAGCGCATAGAAGCGGCGCGCAAAGCTTTATTTGAAGAGAATAAACAAATCTTTGGCGGTGAAGATGGTAAGGGTTGGAGTGATAGCCAAATTCAAAACCTGACAAACCTTGAAGCTAACGCCATCTATGATGCGGCGGCAAAGGGAGTTTCAAAGGCTGAGACCGCCATGACAGGATTAACAATGGTGAACTCGGTTACCAATAATGCAAGAAAAATTGCGGCGGGGGATATTGCTGAAAACTTAAAGCTTAACGAAAACTTCAAGAGCTCTTTAGCATCGCTAAATATCAATCAAGAACTTTCGAAACAATCCGTACGATCGGGTTTTGATGATCGATAAAGCTATCAAATAGTTATTTGATTATCAAATAGTGAGTATATAATATGACTGTAAAACGATTTTTGGTGATTGAAAAAACAAAAATAGTCTTGCGATATTCATATACAAAACAAACTGAAATAATTTTTTTGAGGTTGATATGGTTGACTTTGTTCCTATCTTGATTGGTATTGTTGGTGTCGGCGCACTTGTAGTGGGTATAAAAATTCACTTGGAAGTTAGTAATAGTTTTAAGCGCTATGGAATGGACTCAAGTCTTTTAGATCTTTTTAAAGAACTCTTTAAACCTTGGGATTGTCCTCAACCTACTCAAATGCAAAAGCCATTTTCTAGTTACAACAATGCTTACAACGAAGGCTATATTCACGGTATGAGTGTTGGACAACAATTCCATCACCATCGCAACAACTTTCCTCATTAACCAACTTGAGCGAGGAATTGATAGTGTCCTCGCTTCTTTACTCTTAAAGTGTCCGACATGTCGGACACTTTTTAATTTTTATCGGCTCACTTGAGAATTTGTTCCTAGTGAGCTTTTTTCGTTGTTTTATCGGGAAAACTCAGAAAGTTTGATCATTAGTTATTAGACGGTCGTTTTTAATCATTTCTCAATGACGGATTTTTTCAATCTGTTTTGTTGGAGAAAATAAAAATGGCCACTAAACAATCAAGCAAGAAAGTCACAGAGCAATCCATTGAACCCCAATCAACACAAGAGCCTTCTCAAGGGACTTGGATTTGTGATCACCTCGAAGTCTTTAATGCAAACGTTTCTCCTACGGGTATTACGTTGGATGTTCGTTTTGTTAGCTTCTTTGGAACCCTTATCACTATTCAAGTATCTCGTGAAGACTGCTTTGCAGACTTTTCAAAGGTTCTTCGCACTTTAGTTCGCAACGGTTTTCGTTACAACACGATGCTGCCTCAAGCTCCAACGCTTATTCAATATCAATTAACCAGTTTTCAACCCAATCTGGAATCCGTGAAAAGAGCAATCGCAGAGTTCCGCCAAAGTCAAAAAGCCTCTCTAGAAAAAGCAAAAACCAAAACACAGGAAGTCGATGCTTAGTCGCTTAGCTGCTTTATCCAGTTAAACAAGCCAGATGTGTGGTCTGCGATTGCACATCTCTTTTGTCGTGTTTGGGAGATGAACTAATGAGTGAAGAAACCCTTAACGAAAAAATGAGTGATCTTTCAGAAGCGATTAATGAATCTCAAGCTAATGCTGTTGGAACACCAACATCAAAACAGCACAAAGAACGCATGATCAATTGGCTCAAAGGTAGTCTGGATTGGTTCTTTGATCCTATCAAGATTGCCGGAGTGAACTCCACGCTCGACGATGAGTCAACAAATATCACATTCAAAGTTGAATTTAGAGACTTTATGGGCCTTGTACACAGGATCGACATTCAACGCGAAGACATTTATCTCAGCTGGCCCTCTGTACTGGCTCGCCTTGTTCGACAAGGCTACCGCTACAACGTCTTAGAGGATGGAGAACGATATGTTCGAGCATTTTTAGCCCACGCCAGCGTCACACAAGAAGCCACAGAAAGGGCTTTAGAACGAAATCAAAAAAAGCAAAAAGCTGGACAAGTCATAGAAGAGGCAACTCAGAAGATGGTTCACATGATGAGCAAAGAGCGAATCAATCTCCTGCGTCGCAACTCAAATTAACCCACAACTTTAACTCTGCTAATAGGACTTTTGAAATGAAAACAAAAAGTACTAAGTTCACGTTAGCCGCTGTGTCTTTGGCTGTTGCATCAGCCTTTGCACACGCCTCTGATGTGACATTGCAAGAAGCACCTGTCGTTGAAGACGAAGGTACTCAAAAGGTTGCAACAAGCAATCCGTTGCTTGTGCAATGGTTCGGTATCTCTGCTCCTCAAATGCGTGCGAGCGCTGATAAAACCATTACGGGCAACGCCAACAACTCCGGTGGTTTTATGTCAGGTTCTGACCTCACCATTGAGGCCAGTGGTAGCTTAACCAACAATAAGACCATTCAAATTGAAGGCGAAACCTTCACGGGCGGTCAAGTCCATGCCACTGGCACCTTAACAAATAAGGGCACGATGAAGGACGATGGTACCGGTACTTGGAAGATTGGTACGTTGGATATTCAGTCTACGGGTAAGGCTGATATCGGTGATTTGACGACCACGACGGTCAACAATGCCGGTACGATGAAGGTGAAAAAGCACACCGCTAACGGCAACATCACTAACTCCGGCACGATGACCATCGAAACGTTGGCAACTAAGGACGGCATTACCTATACGCAAACAGGTGATACCGCCGGTTTGACGGTCACCAACGGTTGGTTCAATAACTCCACTTTGAATATTCAAGGTGGTAAGTTAGCCCGTAGCGACTTTGGTCACAATACCTTGAATATTTCCGGTACGAACCAAGGTGATTCTGCTCAAAACAAAACGCTTGTTTCAGCTGACACCTTAACGAGTGATACCACTGTTAACCTTAACAAGGGTGGTACGTTCACGGTTGGTACGATTAACCTCACGAACTCACAAAAGACCTTAAACGTCAAGGGCGGTCGTTTAGAAACGAGTTTGGACCAATTCTTCTCTGACGTGAAAAAAGAAGTTCACGACTTGGAAGCAACGGATCCCAATGATAAGGTCAATCTTGTTGGTAACTATGTTCCGGTGAGCTCTATCGGTGCTTTGAAGGATTCTTTGAAGAACGGTATGAGTGTGACGGGCGGTACGATTGCCTTCACAGACTCTTCTTTTGGCACGTCAATTGCTAACGATGCTCTCGGTAAGATCAACGCGGCCTACGGCTCCAGTCTCACAGGCGACCAATTGGAAATTGCCTTTACAGGTAAGGGTTCCGGCGACTTCACGTTAGACATCGCTAATGCCATCATCAACGATAATCCCTCCACTTATGCTTCCTTCCTTGGTAACGAATTAAAGAACACGGCAAGTGGCCAAGCTAAGCAAAACTTAGTGGTCGGTACGTTGGGTGCTTTAGGCGATACCTATGGCGTATTGAATGACTCCATGGGCTTTAAGTACATTGACGGCGCAGAACGCGTTGTCGTCAATAACGGTAAGACTTTGGTATTGGTCGGTGATGAAACGCAATCCATCGACTTAGTGAAGTCTGTCGCAGGAACATCTGAAGTGACCGTGAACGGTAACTCCAAGTTGATGTTAGGCTCTTACGGTAAGGCTAAACCTACTAAGGGTCAAATCAAGACGGTTTCCTTAGACACGGGTACGTTAAACATCCGTAACGGTGAGTTCACGATCGACACGTTAAAGAACAACGGTAAAACCGCTACGGTTCAAATCGAAGACGGCGCTACGTTGACGATGGGTGAAGCCGGTCTTTTGGATACGGGTTCTACGGTCAGCGTTGCCGGTACGTTAGCTGGTACCGCCGCCCTTAAGGGCACGACCACTGTGACGGGTAAGGTCAACACGACGGCTTTGACAACGGGTGGTACTTTTACGACGGAAGCTGCTGGTACGCTTAACACAGCAACCCTAACTGTTGACGGCGGTAACCTTATTAATAAGGGTACGGCAACCGTTTCTGGTACGGGCACGATCAAGACTGGCGCTACGCTTTCCAATGAAAAGACGTTGACGATTGCTGCCGGTACGATTGGTGGTACGTTAGATACGAAGGCAACAGGTACGACCACACAAAGCGGTGCTTTAACGGTAAGTGCCAACGGTTCTATTAAGAACGCCGGTATCTTTAATGCCAATGGCAATCTCTCTGTCGCCAAGGACGGTTCTATCACGAATACGGCCAAGGGTGATCAAAGCTTTATTTTCTCCTTTGCTAAGAGCGTTGCTCATAACATCGCGGGTCTCTTTACGAATAGCGGTGTTGTGAAGTCTGATGCTGCTCAACAAGGTACGTTGACGATTGCTGAAGGTGGTAAGTTTGACAATACGGCCACCAGTGTGACGAATCTCTACACGGCAAGCCTTGTTGGTGGTGAATTGGCCAATGCCGAAGGCGGTCAAGTCACGATCAAGGACTTCAACGGTGATAAGGGCACGGTGAAGTCAGCCACAGTTGCCAATAACGGCACGATGAACATCGAGCAATTCACGTTGACCGATGGTGCCATCACCGGTACGGGGACGTTGGATTTGGGCCATGGCAATGTGAGCTCTTTACAAACAAGCCAAGTGGGCGCTCAAGGCTCTATCGCACAAGGCACGTTGTTGGTGAAGACCGCTAAGTTGAACTCTGCCGGTACGATTGACGTTGATAACCTTCAAACAAATAAGGGCGTTGTTACTTCTGGTACGTTTTCCGCTGATAACGTCACTCTTGGTGACGGCTTTACGATTGAAGCCGGTCATACGACCTTCGGAACGGTGACGGTTGACGCTAACCGAGACATTACCAATAAGGGCACGTTTGATGTGACGGGTGTCTTTACAGGCGCTCAAGCCAAGTTGATCAATAATGGCGCCTCTGCCCAAATGAACATCAAGGGCGCAACGGCTAACCTCGATACGATCACCAACACGGACGGTACGTTAACGGTTGCAGCCACTACGACACTTAAGACCTTAACCAACGCTGACCAAGCCACTATCACGGGCAAGTTGGTTGCACAAACGCTCAATAACAATACCAACGGTAATCTCACGATGGCCGATGGTGCGGTTAAGTCTTTCAAGAACCAAGCAACGGCTTCTGCTAGCGGTGCAGTTGAAGTGGCTCAAATTGTTCAAGGCGCTGATGCTACGGTTACGTTCAATGACGCTTTGAAGATTACGAAGAACTCCACATTAGGCGGTTGGTCTAATGGTGCTATGTCTACCAACGACGGTACGATCGTTGCTAAGGGCAATGTCACGTTCGACTCTTCAACGTTTACTAATAACAAGGCATTTACAGCAGAGAAGGACTTCGCTATCAACGGTACGTTCAAAAACGATGTTGCTGGTTCGACCTTAAATGCTGCAACGGCTACCTTGGGCGCTGGTGAAGGTAAGCTTTACAACTCCGGTACGGCCACCATCGGAACGTTGACGATGGCTTCTACGGGTGCAACTTTGAAGTCTCAACTCTTCGGCATGGCAGGTTCTAAGACGGCCTTGACCACGTTGAACATGGACGCTAAGAGCGAAATTCAAAACGAAGGTGCTTTGACGGTTGCAAATTTGGCTAAGGCTACCGACGTTAAGTACACGCAAAAGGGTAACGGCTCTATCAAGGTCACCACAGGCTGGTTCGAAGGCTCTGAGCTTCGTATCGAAGGTGGTGTAATCGACACCAAGGACATCTCCACGGGCAAACTCGGAGCCAACACTTACATCGTTAAGGGAACGGCAGCACCTTCCTTCCCGGAAAACGGCTCTCAAGATACCTCTTGGCAAGATGGTCAAACGAAGATCATCGCTGATGAGTTGACCTCAGAAACCACGATGACGCTCGAACAAGGCGGTCTTTTGGATGTGAACAGCATCAAGTTGACAGCCGGTAAGACGTTGAATTTGGCAGGCGGTACGATTGTCACCTCCTTGTCCAACTTCTTCGACGGTGTTTCTACGTCTGTTGTTGGTTTGGAAGCTATGGATGAATCCGGTCACGTTGACATTGAAACGACAGTCTTGGCTTCCACGGGTGTGAAGAACTTCAAGGATCAAGTCGCTGCCAATATGAACCTTAACATTGGTCATATTGCCTTCGACAACCAATTCTTCTCCGCTTCTTTGGTTAACGACGTTACCCAAAAGATGGGTAAGGACTACAAGAACGTGACGGTTCACTTCACCGGCACGATGGACAAGGTCTTTACGCTTGACATCGCCCAAAGTTTGGTTGATGAACAACCGCTTGAAAGCCCGATTCGTAATCCAGGTGTTGTCTTTGATACGACGACGCTCTATGCCCAATCTTCTGATGGTCAAGTGACTACCCTCGAAGTGGGCGGCACCGACGCTAAGAAGGGTCTGACGACCTCTATGGGCTTCCAAAATGTTGAATACGCTACGGGCGCCAACATTCATGGTGGTAAAGAATTGGCTTTGGTTGGTTGGACAGATAACCAAAAGCAAGACACGAACTTGTTTGCTGGCAACACCGCTGACTCCACCATTGCTGTCACGGGCGCAGGCTCCAAGTTCACGATGGGTTCTGACGGTTTGGCAGTCAAGACTTACGGCTCTGTCGGTACGGTAACGTTGGCTGATACGGGCAGTGCTGTTGTCAAGAACGGTACGTTCAAGATTGCCAAGATTGAAGCTCAAAACGGTACGCTCGACGTGAAGGCCTCCGGTGAAGCCAACGTTGCTGACATGGCATTAACCGCTACGGGTAAGGTTTCCAACAACGGTCACTTGATTCTCAACGCCTTCTCTGACGTTGTGGGTTCTACGATCGAAAACGTGGGTAACTTGACGGCGAAGGTCGCTAATACCTTGAAGGGTACGATGACGAACACCGGCGTGGCCAAGTACGAAGCAGGCCTTACGGTGGCAGGTTCCTTTACGAACGGCTCCGCCGCAGCTGCCAAGTTGGATGCATTCACTGCCGGTACGCAAACGACGGACTTGACGGTTCAAGAGGGTGGTTCTTTCGTTAACCACAATGTGTTGATCGCAACGGGTGACGTCAATGTGACGGGTAACAATGCGCTCCGCGGTGAAGCTAATTCCATTACCCGCATTGATGGTACGTTGACCATCAATGGCGGTGCTGTCTCTTCACTTGCCGGTAGCGATGTGAACGGTGTCCGTAATGAAGGTACGATGAAGGTTGGCACGATCGACATTCAATCCGGTGAACTCCGTAACTGGAAGGACGGTATCCTCCAAGGGACGAGCTTGAACATCGCTGCTTCCGGTACCTTAACTAATGCCGGTACCACTTTGGTCGACACGATGACGGCCAACGGTACGTTACGTAACGTCGGTACGCTGGTTTTGGGTCAAGGGACGGTGAGCGACTTCTTAGCCAACGGCGCCAATATCCAAATTAAAGAACAACTCACGGTGGCTCAAGGGGCAACGCTTGAAAACAAGGTCACCACGAAGGATGTTGACGGCGGTATGTTCGGCGAAGGCGAATTGCTTTTGACGGCAGACTCGACGTTCAACAACATGGCCATGTTCGCGATGAACAAGGTCACGGTCGAAGACGGTGCTAAAGCTATCAACACGAATACCTTTAAGGCTAATGACGTAACGATCAAGGGCAATACCATTAATGGCGATATGCGCGATGGTCAATACGTCGATGGTAAGACCATTGCCGGTACGGTCACGATGGATGGCGGGAAGTTGACCAACCGTGGCACTTACACGGCTCAAAACCTCGTCTTTGGTAAGGGTACGGTTGAAGCCTTGGGCGGTACGTTTGAAACGGCTGCCGTTGAATTTGGTAAGGACGGTATCTTTAAGGTCGCCTCTGACGGTTCTAACGGTGAAGCTAAGGCTTATCTCGAAATGGCCAACGGTGCCAAGATTGACGGTCAAGTGATCGTTGAAAAGGGCTCCATGACCTTTGGTAATAAGGCCTCCTTCGACAAGAACACGACAGACGCTATCGCTGACATCAAGCGCGGTGCCACGTTATTCGTCGGTGCTAATAACATCACGGTTAACGGCAAGCTTGCAGTTGGTACGGGTGCTGAAAAGCAAATGGCTTCCATGGCCGATGGTGGCATGTGGTTCGGTGGTGACTCTTTGTTAGTTTTGGATACGTCCAAGATCAATGAAGAAGTCGGCGCGTTCTTGGGTAACGGTACGAACAGCTCCTTGTCAGTTGAAGACGGTGCCAAGATCCACTTTGCTCAAGCCTCTTGGGGTAAGCATTACATTGCCAAGAATGTTGACACGGAACACGTCAGTGACAAGGCATGGGTCGATGATTTGATCACGAGCTCTGGTCTCAACAAGGACGCTAACTATGTGATCGACGCCGATAAGGACGGCATCTTTGTGACGGTTGGTTCTAACAACATCCAAGATGCAATGCCCAACATCGTTATGCCGAATATCGTCAATGCTGTGATGGCAAGTTCTGATCGCCACAACGTCAAGACGGGCACGATCGGTGCGATCGCTTCCGCTCTTGAATTAGAACAAGGCGCAGATGACGTCATCAACTCCATGGCTGGTATCGGTTACGCCGCTCAAACGCTCCGTATGGCTACGAGCCACGCCGATCGCGTCTCTAACGCTACGGAACGTCATTTGTCCTTCGAAGACTACGGCTTCAATGATGGCCAATTGGTCGCTCACGATGCACCGGTCTTCTGGGCTGATGCTTTGATTAGCCAAACGAAGACGGACGGCGCTCAAGTTGCCGGCAACCTCGATACCGACGGTAAGGTCACAAGTGGTGGCTTCATCTTCGGTACGGACGTTATCTCTGTCGACAAGGGCTTGCGCTTCGGTGCTTCTATGGCCTTCCAACGCGGTGATGTGAAGACCGAAGGTCTCACGACGAAGACTACGAACGACGTTGACACCTATGGCTTTAACGCTTACGGTGCTTACACGGTCGGTAACTTCAACTTCATCGGTAACGTTGGTTACGCTCACTCTAAGAACGACATCGAACAAAGTCTCGATGTCACGAAGATGGGCAAGTCTACGGCTGATGTGAAGGCAAACATCTACACGGCTGGCTTACGCGCTGAGGCTATGTATGGTGTTGGCGATCTTCAAATCATCCCGCACTTGGGCGTTCGTTTGACGCATATCGACCAAGACGGTTACACGGCTAAGGTTGGTGGCGCAGACGCCTTCAAGTACGACGCTGAAAAGAACACCTTGGTTCAAATGCCGATCGGTGTGACCTTGCGCAATACGACGGCTGTTGGCGGTTGGGCTCTTAACAACACGTTAGACCTCTCCGTTATTCCGACGATGGGTGATAAGGACAGCGATACGAAGGTCAAGGCTATGGGTGTCTCCGACACGTTTAGCTCCAACTTTGCTGATGATGTGAAGGGTGAAGCTCGCTTGGGTATCCAAGCTCAAAAGGGCAACTTCACGTTCGGTGCTGAGTACGGCTTTGGTACGTCTGATACGACGAAGGCTGAACACAGTGTCTCTGTCAAGGCTCGTTACGCCTTTTAATTAAGTAACTAAGGGACTAGGGGAACATGTCATATGTTCCCTGACGTCCCTTTTTTCATAGAGGTTTGAGGTTATCGAGCTTCTATGAAAGACAAATAAATTGAACTTTCCTTGTTAAGGAATCTAAAACTATTTCAACATTTTTGGAGTCAAAAATGCCATTAGAAAAGACTACCGGACTGGGATCTCAACCTCCCTTATTGTTTAATCCATGTATTCACTTAGATGAAGAAGAGATACTGTGTTTAGATGAATTTAAAGTCTGTCGCTGGATGTGCAAATTTCTACAAATGGATGAAAAAGCACAACGCCTTGGCATTTTTTATATTCGCACCTTTGATGATCGTAGGTTGTTTGTAGCTTTTTCAGACGAAAAGCTTCATGAAGCCAATCGAGCATTTCATTGGTGTGCTCTTTCGTCCGCAGATATAAAGATTGATATTCCCACTCTTGACGAAGCGCTAAGAAAGTTTGAAGCCTTTCGCCCCGTGAACTTTGATGCGCCTTTTAATTTAAAGAATTTCATGGCCACAAGTGACCAAATGAACAAACTTTCAAGGGTATTGAGTGAGTGCTATGACTGGCAGTCTGAGTCTCTCTTGGTTGTACCCGATAAAGAAGCCTTTGAAGAAGTTGTGCGCAATGTCATTGCAGATCACGCACAAGTTATGAATCCATATAGTCAATCTGAAGGACTGTAAATTATGAACAAGATCTATAAGTCAATTTATAACGCTGTACGAGGTACTTGGGTTGTTGTATCGGAAGCCACCTCTAGTTATAAGCAACCTTCAAAGTCTGTGATGGATTCTGAGATCTGTTGTGTAGCCCCTAATGCAACGGCGAAAGCGATTGCCTCAGCAGTTATTGCAGCGTGTTTTATGCTGGGGAGTGGTCATAGTTTTGCAGCACCTAGTCGAAGTGAGAGTTTTTATGTAGGGGGAATAGAAATAAGTGGGTATTCAAATACATTTACTGGCTATGAAACAAATTTAAGTATTTATTCAGGATCTGCTCAGAGCCAAGAAACTAACTGGAGTTTTAGGACATCTAGTACCGCTGGGCAGCACTTTGATCATGCTAAATATGAACCTTATACAGATATTGATTTATCTGGAGCCCATTGGAATTCATTGGCTGATGGAGGCACGGGGTCATTTACTCACGATACTAACAAAATTGTTACTCTAGCCGGTTCATCGAAAAAATATCTCTTTGACAAATTAGCAGTTAATGGGGGTACATCAACCATTTCGAACATAGGTGGAGGGACAATTAACATTAATGGTAGTACTTATACCGCAATTTATGTATTGGGCGCTCAGCCTGATAGAGATAAGCCCGCGGGCAAAGCTACTATCCAAAATGGAAAAATGGGCACCATCAATATTGAAGGAGGGCCTGTTTATCCGGCTATATCGTGGGGAAGTAACAGCACCATTGAAAATTCAGGGAATTTTAACATTCTTAGCAATGGTTTCAGCTATTTTGCAGAGAGACGAATCGGGACTAGCACTATCAATAATCATTCTGGAGGGGTATTTCAAATTGCTGGTGGAGAAAACACAGCAATAGGAACGTTACTTCCAACAGGTTATTGGGTTTGGGATGATAGAAAAAAAGCCGTTATTAATAATTCCGGTAACTTTGTCATTAGTGGAGGAACGGGTGAGAGAGCCCATGGAATTGGATCTGCTATGGAAAATTCTAATGATGGAGGATCTGGTGGAATAGTAGAAATCAATAATTTAAACCTAATGACGATACAGGGTGGCATAGGTACAGGAAGTCACGGAATAAAAACGTTAGTCGAGGTGTATGAAAGATCAGGCATGGTTGAAGGTATGGGAGGGGTGGCTAAAGCTGTTATTACAAACAATGGAACACTTTTGATTCAAGGAGGGACTGGAGCAAATTCACATGGCATTGATCTTATGAGTTATGGAGTACAGAAAAAAGGGAGGATGTACTCTGCAAAGAGCCCATCTATGAAGAGTTTGGGGGGAGACTGTAACTCAGAATCTTACATTACGAACAATGAGGGGGCTACCCTTCGTTTATTAGGAAATGTTCAAAAGGGTACTTTTGGCATAAATCAAATGACAAATGGTAACGGTACTTACGCATATGTTGTTATTCAAAACAGTGGTGTAATGGAGCTAAATAAAAATGCAATTAATACATTTGGTCCAGGAACTGTCACTATTGCAAATAAATCAGGAAGTACGGTTAATACAGAGGCTGGGGCCCTATATTTAGGGAGTTATGGAGAGCCTATTGTAGGTACACCACAAGCCATTCCTATTTACGTTAAAAAAGTCACAGGGGAAACAGCCACTGTTCAAACAAATGCATTTGCGTCAAATACATCGTCACAAAATGGTTCGCTTACATTAAAAGACGATTGGAAAAAAAGTGCATTTTGGGAGTTAGGAACGACGGTTAACTTTACGGATATTGTGGAAGGCACTGCCTTAGCTGAATCCATCCGTCAGCAGTTTGAAGCTGCTTTTGGTACAAATGCAACGCTTAATTTCACGGCAACAGGGGGTGGCAGAGGCTCAAGTGAGTTCACGAAGGCGATTGTTAATACCCTTATCAGTGAAGGAAAATTTGCTGACGGCGATGTCATCACATCGGAAACTCTCAAACTTAACAATGAATCCTTCAAACTCGCCAATGCCGGTGGCACGTTCGGCTTCAATGAAACAGGTTTCAAAGGTATTCTCGGTGCAACGGATATTGCAGTTCAGGACGGTAAGCGCTTAACGCTAATGGGCGATATGGTCTCGATGGCAATGGCAGCACGCGCGACCGACGCTAAGCCCACCAATCGGATTACCGATTCCGCTATGACCTTAACCAACGGTCATCTTAATCTCGGTATTGAGTCCATGACGGCCACGGGCGGTGTTCTGTCCGCTATCACCAATGATGCGCAGTCTTCAGTGAACGTCAATAACGGCGTGTATGTCTTTGAGTCACTCACGGGCGATGGACAACTTAACGTTGGCGCGAAAGGTCAAGTGTATATGACGGGCACAGACAATACGATAGCCAATGCCGGTCACTTAACGATTGAACAAGCCTTTACGCTTAAAGACAAAGGTTCCACTTTTACCAAGATCGATGCACCGGAATTTCGCAACGAAGGCACGGTGGTGATGCAAGACTTCACGGTTGAAGAAGGTGCGGAATTCCGTAACGTTAAAAACGGAACAACCACTGCCAAGGCGATGAAGTTAAACGCCGGATCGTCTCTGACCAACTTAGGCACCCTGACGGTGGATTCCTTAACAGGGTGGGGTACGATCCGCAATAAGGGAACGCTCAATGTGAGCGGTCAACTCTTTGTTCCTGGACAGACCGCACAAGTGCTTGCCGGCACGGTCAATGCCGGTGACCTAGTTATCGGTGAAACAAGCCAACCTCAAGAGGCCTCTTTGTTGGCCTTGAACCCCACGACCTTAATGATCCAAGGGCAAACCTTTGCGAAAAACATGACCTTTAATAGTGGTAATGTTCAAGTTGCTGAAGGTGGTACGCTCACGCAAGGCATGGATAAAGAAGCCTTTGAGAAGTTTGAAAAGGAACACAAGGATCTTGTCAAGGATAAGACGGTGTTGGTGGTCGACAAAAACTTCAGCATGGGTGAGAACGATTCGCTGTGGGTTGCTGAAGATCTGAGTGACAAGAACCTTGCTTTGGGTGATAAGAGCTTGGTGGTCTTAACGGGTAACAACCTCAAGGGCCACGCCATGTTCGAATCCAAGGATGGATCTCAACTCGGCGCATCCATTGCCCAAGGCGCTCAGTTCGTTTTTGATGGCGACGTTTTAGGTCGACACTATGTGGCCAAGGGTTTTGATGAAGAATCAATGGAGGCCTATAAAGACCTCACGATTACGGATCTTGAAAATAACAAGATCATGGATGTGATAACTAATCAAAATGGTGTGTACATCGTTAATGGTACCGATGACATTTCTACAATTGCACCTAATGCACTCTTTAAGGATGCGTTTAATTACCTCTTGGACGGTCACCAAGGAGCTGGGAATTCGGTTCTAACAAAATACTTGGATAAGCTTTTAACGTCTGACGGTCAAAAGATAACGACAGAAACCACGAAGTTGGCACAAGTAGGAAGCATTGTAGGCGTTCAACAACAAGGATTGTCACGCCATCAAATGATGACGGAATCCGTCTTTGGTCAACACTATCGCAATACAGGAAGCGTTCTTTGGGCAACAGCCATCGGTAGTGATGGTGAAATCGAGGATCTTTCGATAGGCAATTGTGTTCAAACGTCTTTTGATGTGAAGAACTATGGCGCGATGGTGGGTGTTGATCTTCCGATCACTAAAGACCTTATGATGGGCGCTGCTGTGGGCTACATGAAGAGCGACATTAAGCCTCAAGGCTTTAAGAACGAAGTAGAAAGCGTTGGAGCCAGCCTATATGGTGAAGCTCGCTTTAATAAGGTACGTGTGAAAGGGGCTTTAGGCTATAGTCAAGGTGATAACGAAGTAAAAGGTGCTTTGCTCGACTCTATTTCGGCTGATGTTAAGACCAATGTGGCCAGTGCTGAATTGATTGGTCAAATGGACTTTAGTACGGGTAGTACACTTCTTTCTCCATATGTTGGAGTACGAGGTCTTTGGGTCAAAACTGACGACTATGCCACAAAGATTGGTAGCCAAGAGGCTATTCAAAACGGAATGGAAGACGAGATCTTTGCTCAAGTACCCATTGGTGTAGAACTGACACACGTCTTCGGTACGCCTTCCGGATGGGCAGTGCAAGGTCATGCTAATTTAGGAGCTGTCTATACCTTTGGTGACCGAACAGTTGAAAATATCGTGAAAGCCGATGGTTCAACTGACAAGATCGAGTCAGAAGTGATGGAAGAGCTTCAAGGTAGGGCCACCTTAGGTTTATCTGTCTCATCCAAGCACTCTCGTATGGACTTGGGTTACAGCTATAGCCAAGGCGACATGGCCAAATCTCATGCAGTTAAGGCCAATATGCGTTGGGTCTTCTAATACTGATCTTTGTTAAGGACGAAAAGCCACCTTCGGG